>OBJA01000813.1_pt1 | contig 25119 bp, 15 predicted proteins | sample 1519751 | NCBI WGS metagenome assembly OBJA01 (sample SAMEA3881238, study PRJEB22517) | soil metagenome | biome: lake sediment; feature: soda lake sediment; material: sediment, water from around vicinity | place: India | collected 2013-12-23 | depth 3 m
GAATGGGGCAAGCCTATGCGCTCACAAAATTGTCAGACACGCTCATTATTGCAACTGCAAATCGAATTGTCAAGTACGATACCAAATCATCGGGTATGGAATTTATCGAGTATCCATCAGGAACCCAGGCTACAGACCTGGAAAAGCTTGCACCTCAGGGGACATTCCTGGTTGCAGTTTTTACATCGAGTATTGCACTGTACGACAAGGAAAACCGGGTATGGAGTGTTGTGCCAAGGGCAGGGCTAAAACAAGAGATTAAAAAAATGACGTGGAATGATGAAGGACTTTCGATCTGGTATGCACCGGGGTATCAATCGATACTTCGGGGGAGTATTGAAGACAACATCTCGCTAAAATTCAAAGGGTATGAGTACGATACCACCTATGGACGAACAACTAAAGTCGACAGTGTCATGCTGATCGGATTGAGTTCTAATGATCCTGTGCTGAAACTCTCCGGTCTTGATACAGTGCCCGGACTTCCACTGATCAATCTCAATCTTCAGACCACTGACCCACACGACCGTAACCTGGACATTTTTTTCAATAACACCAGTAAAACATCCGTTCCCCAAAAAGGGATCAATTATCGGGGTAACAGAGATGACCACTTGAACTCCCTTAAGATCGGGACCATAACAAATGACCAGCTCTCATCTGTTTCTTTGCCCGTTACACAGCTCGAGGGTGGAGGCCTGGTTTTTGAAAGTAAGGAAAGGGTTGAGAACCGCGATAGAAAAGTATTGAAGGTAGCAACCGGTGCAGGCTACATGACAACGCGTACTCAGTGGGGTACGCTTCCGTTCCGTGCTGATGGAACCTATTATCTGAAAGGAAGAAAAAGCATATCTGACAGTATATCAAATACTAGTGATACATTGAAACCATCCTCAGGTGATTTGCTAAAAGATAATGCCGATCCGCTTGAAACCAGCAAAGACACGATCCGGATCGTGCCAGGTTCTGTCAAGGTGTGGGTGGATGGGGAACTGCTCGATTCTACCTATTATACATTTTATGCAGATATAGCCAAACTGCAGTTCTCATCGTCGGCCCCGATCGATCCCGTTTCTGCAATCACGGTGCAGTACAAGGTACAGTCGGTTCCGGAGGGAAGGATCAATAATGTCGAGTTTACGCCATCACACAATTTCGGATTTCTGTATTACGGTGCTGTGACTCTTTCTCCGCGCGAGTGGTTATCTGCACGGGTAGGATTCTCTGGGATTGCATCGGATACCATGTTCTCATCAGTGGATATCCGGAAACCGTATCCCATTGTAAGTATCGGCACACCAATCGAGATTCGCAAACAAAAACTGCTTCTAAAATTCAATCCCGATTTTTCATATAATCTTAAAAGCGGTGCTCGCTCGGGTTCTGTCGCTTTACAAAGCCGTATCGGTGACCGGACCGGAATCGTATTCAACGGTATGGCGGCAGATACGAACTTTATCTCTACCGATACACTCACGTACGGATACGGTACTCTTGAAAATCAATACGATCTTAATGTGTCTCACGATGTCATTCAGGAAATTCCGATAAGCTATTACCAGCATCGTCGTCAAGCAACGGGTGGAACAGAATCGAGATATGCTGCACAGGCCGGCTTGCATTTTCCTGGGTTACCATTTCTCGACATTACTGCATCGCGCACGGCAAACGAGCATCATTCCCTATTGGATACTGCGAAAACCGCATTTGACAGTCTGTTCAGCACCAAAGACAAGATACGGTTCCGTTTGTACGAGACATCATCGAAATACCTTCAAGACCTGACTCGTTTCGGCAAGATCAGTTATGATATTTCCCATGCCGAGTACCGCTCTGAATCTAAAGGAGAGAGTTGGAATTATGGCAGGATGAGTACACTCGAGATGACTGTGGCTCCGATCCATTCTGTTTCCATCACAGGGAATCTGCTGTATCGGAGCGGGATCGAGATTGACAGCATGCCCTCCACGGTTGTGCGGCCCGGATTCGAGGTGCAAACGGTCGATGCGCCGAAAGGGGTTGATATAAATGCATCATACTATCTTCAGTATAATAAGTATTACACTGACAATAGAAGTACCGACAGTGTCACGCGATCTCTGGATATTATTCTGAAACCTGGTCAGTGGTATGCACCGATGCGCTGGTTTTCTCCCCGTGCATCAGTATCTCAGAACGTAAGTTGTGCGTTTGATGTGGCCCGCCCGAAACTGTTCGATATTACAACCGCGCTGAAAGAAATAGAAAGCTCCACAACGAATGGTGGTTTCGGGGTGCACATTTTTCCCTCCGATGCGATCCTGTTTCGCAATTTCAATGAGTGGAAAAAAACAGACAGTACGACATTTAGCACCGAAAATGATATTCAGGTCTGGCTCGGGACAAAGAATTTCTGGCAGGCACTATGGAATTATACAACCGAAAAAGAGTTCCATAACGGAAGCCTCAGCTATGACCGGGTTGTTACACCATGGCTTCGGACCCAGCCGCGACTGACCGCATCGTATATCACCGATTCTCTGGGGACAAAGCTTGAAGGCGGTCCGGCACTGACCCTGAACCTCAACTTTCAGAATGTAAAAATTGTAAAGTCTCTGTTCAATTCGCACGATCTCAAACTGGCATGGACAAGAAGGAATGGCTTTACAAACAGTACTCCTCAGGTCGGGTATACATTCAACCTATCGGCTGTCATCCTGCCGAATGTTCAGATCAGCAATTTTGAGACAGTGACATTTAAAGATAAGGAACTGATGGAGTTCCGGAGTCGGATTACAATGATTGTGAATTTTTGAATGGAATGGAGGCAGTGTATGAGGAAAACAAAGTATTGGATTCTTGCTGGAATGAGTATCTTTCTGCTTGCAGTAGGGTGTAAGCTGGTGACGGATGATGAGGGCAGCGATTTGGGAATACGAAGTTTCAAACTGGCAGCTAATGAGGTAAGTGGATGGACTGAGACTTCGTATTTCGAATATAATGTAAGCAATTGTTCTGACAATGCCGGTTTGAATGGTGGTGCAGCAAAGTATGTAGAAAAAGGACTGGTTGAAGGGATCAAGCAAAGGCTAATGAAATCTGATTATAATGCTGACATATTCATCATGGATTTCGGGAACAGCTCGAATGCAACTGATATGTTTGATAATATGAGTGCTGGTATTGACCCGAAACAACCCGTTGGAGATTTCGGAATGGCTATAGCTGTGTTAGATGAACACCTCAGTGGTGTAAATGTTTATGCTCATTTTAATAAATACTTTTTTGAAATTCATTTTACGGGATATTCAAACAAAGCAGATGCAAAGACGACGGCTGCAAGCTTTATTGAGCTCTATGAAAATAAAGTGATCAATTTGAATTGAATAATACTATCAAACCAGAGATATTGAAAATTCATGTTGAAACAGTACTACTAATAGAATGGCCATGCCTTTGTAAAATCCACATACAGGGTAAGAAAGAGGTACGGATGAAATACAATGAATACACAAGCAGACGTTGTTTTTTGAAGTCAGCAGGTATTGGTGCTGCCGGTTTGACGGTTGTTGGATCTGGTATGCACTCTGTTTTTGCTGCATCGAAGGGAAACCTGGCCTGGTCAGATGGTATGCAGGTGAATCCCGAAATAGATAATAGAATAGTAGTGTGTTGCCATGATCCTCAAATGTTTATTAATGAACAGCAGGCAGGAGCGGCAGATACATTTCAGAAACAAAACTCTGTTATTAATACCTCCCGGGTAGAAGGCAACATGGATGGGATGGCTATTGCGCTTTCAGGTAAAAACAGTGCACAAGAGGCCTGGGCGACTATTTTTCGAAAACCATCATCAAAGCAGTGGAGTGAAGTCAAAGCTGCTATAAAAGTAAACTGTATATATACAGGCATAATGCCACGAATCGCAATTGTAGGTAAAGTTTGTAAAGTGCTGGTTCAACTGGGTATGAATCCTGCCAACATTACCATCTATGATTCATGTGATGGTGCATCTGGAAATGGAAAATATACTCCTTATACAAATGGCATCGACCTTCCATCTGAAGTAGTAGTTTCGCAAGAAAGAAAAAATAATAATAGCACATCTCCTATACCTGTGGGATCGTCAACATTGAATTGTACAAATATTGTTTTGAATAGTGATATTCTCATTAATTGTGCCGTGAACAAAGGACATAGCCAGGAGGATAAGGGTGGGTTCACATTGTCCATGAAAAATCACACGGGTACTTTAAAATTCTCTTGTCCCAATCTTCAAGAGATGATTGATGAAAATAAATCTGATGCAATCCTTGGTGGCGATCCGGTGCGCCAGCAGTTATGCATTGTCGACTCTTTGTGGGCTGCAGTACGAGGGCCTTTTGATGCACCATCACATCTGCCAGGTCGTATTGCAATGGGTACATTCGGCCCTGCAGTCGATATTTCTGTTGCTCGAAAGATCCGTGAGGAGGTCATGAATGCTCGAAATCATAATAACACAGCAATACAGAGTATTTTGACTTCCTTTTCGCTTACCGAAAACGAGCTTCAATGGGTAGACGTCCCACCATTTGATCCCTCACCGGTGAAAATGAATCAAGTTAAGAAAACAGGAAGTGAATTCAGCGTCATTGTACGTGGTGGAGCATTACATTCGACATCAGCACAATTCAGCATTCCTTCCGGTACAGTTTCAAATATTGAAATTCTGGATCTTCACGGGAAAGTAATCAGGACACTTGCGAACACATTTCATGGTACCAGGGCAGTCTGGGATGGGTGTTCTACAACCGGAGCGCATGTCAAATCAGGGACATATATTATTCGTGTTTCAGGGAGTGGATTCACACGTTCGCAGCAGGTACATGTATTTTAGTATAGATCGGGTGATGCGGATATCTTTCCGCATCACAAACGATATCGTTTACTAATACCAGATCACCGTTTGGCTCTCCTTGACCACTGATCAAGTGCAACTGCGAGCACCAGTAATGACCCCAGAATCACTTTCTGCATCTGAGCAACTATTCCCATCATGGACATACCGTTTTTAATCGATGCCATAATGAGTGCTCCCAGTACCGACATTCCTATAACGCCGCTTCCTCCGGCAACACTGGTTCCACCTATAACACAGGCTGCTATGCATTCGAGTTCTTTGAGGTCGCCGATGTCGGGGGCTGCTGAATAGAGTTCGGCAACCTGAACCACACCAGCTATCGATGCAATGAAACCCATGAGACCAAAGAGGAGAATCGTATTCCATGCGATCGATACTCCGCTATAATGGGCCGCCTGTTCATTGCCACCGATTGCATACACGTATCGGCCAAACCGGGTAAAGCGCGCAATAATGCTGACAGTCAAAGCAACAGCAAGCATAATGACAACGCGCAGTGGAACACCACCGGCACTGATCATGATTATGAAAAGTGAGGCAATTGTTGCAGATAAAACAGTTGTTTTGATAATGTCAATCCAGAGCGGGAAATTACTCAAACCATTTCTACTGTGTGATACTCTTTTGCGGAACATGAAGTAGAAAAAACAAACGATAATTAGAGCGAGCAGACCATAGCTGGCCCAGTCGGGGAGTGACTTTTGCACAATTGCCTTGATCCATGGTGTTGTTATCGGAATAGATTTACGAGCAAGATACTGGGTTACTCCACGGTACGCCATGAGCCCGCCCAGCGTTACGACAAACGCAGGCATTTTAAAGTAATGGACCAGTGCGCCATGAAAGCACCCAACTGCAAACCCAAGAAGGAGAATAATTCCAACAGAGAGATAGGAGTTCCAGGCAAGATCTGTTGCCATAGTTGCCATAAGTGCTCCAAACATCCCCAGCATCGATCCTACCGAAAGGTCGATTTTACCATGTACAAGTATAAGTGTCATTGCAGAAGCCAATATGGCGACAACGGCTACCTGGCTGAACAGGTTGGTAAGGTTTTCTGCTTTGAGAATGTACCCGCCCGAAAGCCAGTTGAAATTGAACCAGATTCCGATAATAAGCAGGATCATAAACAAGACACGTTTATTGATAGATTCCCAAAAGAGCATAAGAGCTGGCATGTGTTCTCCTTTTTATTTTCCTTTAATCCAATTATGTGTCAAAACAGGGTAGAAAAAAATTAACATACGCAAGTACATACCCAGCTTTCTCACCTTCTTAGTGTCACCCGTTCAATAAACTGGGTGACAAAGGCATTCTCTCGCCCTGGTAGTGCTTACTCATTCAGGCTGGGTTACTCATGTCCTCAACCCAGGTCATGGTGAGTGTGTCGAACCTTGAATTACGTATTGTCAATCACTCACATTGCCCACCATTTTCGACAGGTTCATGGTGGCCAAATGTCACTACACTCCTAAATTCCCGCAGCCAGCGCTAACACCTCTTCTTCACTTTTATGTCCATGCTTAAATTCACTGCGCACTCTCCCATCCTGTAAAACCAGAACCCGGTGTGACACTCCCAATACTTCCGGGAGTTCCGAAGAAACAAAAATGATACCCATCCCCTGTTGAGCAAGGGTGTGAACGAGTTTGTAAATTTCCACCTTCGCTCCGACATCGATACCCCGCGTGGGGTCGTCGAGCAGCAATACCTGCGGCTTTGACATGAGAAAACGCCCGAGAATCACTTTTTGTTGATTTCCGCCGGAAAGATTAACAATGGGAGTTTCCAATGATGGCGTCTTGATATTGAGTTTGTGCACATAATTCTGACAAGCAGCAGTCATCTGTGCAAAATCAAGCATTCCCATACTGAGAAACTGATCAAGAGATGAAATGGTCATGTTATCGGCAATATCTCCGGTTTTCAGCAGTCCGTATTTTTTCCGATCCTCAGATACAAGCGCAATCCCTTTCCGGAGGGCATCAGCCGGACTTGATGGGGAGTATGGCATATCATTAAAGAATATTCGTCCCTCATGGTTTCCCCGGAAAGCACCAAAAAGGAGGCTCAGTAATGCAGTTCGTCCGGATCCAAGCAGCCCGGCGATTCCAAGGACCTCACCTTTATGGACACTGAAAGAGATTTTCTCTACGATATTCTTACCCTGAATACCAGGGTGGGGGAGTGTGATGTTTTCAAGCCTGACTATTTTTTCTGTACTGCATGGTTGAATTTCGGGAAATACGGTGTCAAGTGATCGCCCGATCATATCCCGAACCATGATATCCGGGTCCACAGTGTCACGTTTGAACTGCGAGATCCGTTCTCCGTTTCGCAAAACGGTTATGGTATCGGAGATCTCAAGCACTTCATTAAGCTTATGAGAGATATAGATGATTCCCAGGCCCTTGGCTTTGAGGTCGAAAAGAAGCCTGATAAGATTCTGTACATCTTTTTCAGGAAGTGCCGCAGTGGGCTCATCGAGTACCAGTAATCGCGCTTCTTTAGAAAGGGCTTTTGCAATCTCCACGAGTTGCTGTTCGCCGATGGTAAGAGTGCTCACCAGTGCATCAGGAGAGATCGCGGTATTGAGTTTCTGCAGAACCTGATGCGCCCTGACCCGCATCGTTGTATAATCGACAAACCCGAAATGCATCGGCTCGCTTCCAAGGAAAATATTCTCTGCTACGGTCATCTGATTAACAAGAGAAAGCTCCTGGTGGATGATCTGGATTTTATACTTTTCACTATCGCGAACACTGTGAAATCGCACCTCATTGTCATCGATCAGTAGCTTGCCCTCATAGTTGTCACAGGTCCACACACCACCGATGATTTTGATTAGCGTCGATTTTCCAGCTCCATTCTCACCAACAAGTGCGTGTATTTCGCCCTCGTGCAGATCCAGTGAAATGTCACTAAGTGCTTTGACACCTGGAAACTGAATGGAAACGTGCTGCAATGATAAAAGAGGCATAGGTCACCCCTAAGTAGTATAGAACATTAATGTTCCTCATTCGACTGGCTCAGGGTTTATGATGTTCTTAACCTCTTAATGAGCCTTACCCTGAGCCTTGCCGAAAGGAATGTTTACACAAAGCAGGTAAAACTTACCTGTACACTTCCTCTTTTTTCTGGAAACCATCAGCAATCACCGTTGAATCCATGTTCTCCTTGGTAACTGGGATCGGATCGAGAAAAACGGTCGGCACATCGATTTTACCATTATTGACTTTGCTGTTAATTCCCTTGATCTCTTCACCTTTGGCCATCGCTACAGCAGCTTCAGCACTGAATTCGGCAATTTTCCGGATTGGCTTGTACACCGTTACCGTCTGCTTTCCCTGCACCACATACTGACATGCCTCAAGATTTGCATCCTGACCGGAAATCGGCACTTTACCAGCAAGACCTTTGGTCTCAAGTGCTGCAAGTGCTCCTGATGCAGTTCCGTCGTTTGATGCAACAATAGCATCGATTTTGTGTCTGCTGAGTGCATCTTCAGTAATACGGCGCGCCTCGGGACGTCCCCATTTGTCACAAGACTGTTTCAGGATAACTTTGATAACCTTTTCATCGATCAAAGGCTGCAGAATTTTTGTCTGCCCCTCATCGAGCATCTTAGCATTCAGATCACCAGGATCACCAAGAAGAACCAGATAGTTCCCCTTCGGTACACGTTTCACGATCTCCTGAGCCTGAATCTCTCCAACCCGCACATTATCAAAAGAAACATACAGATCCACATCTGCATTGGCGATGCATCGGTCATACGAAAGAACCTTTATTCCCTTTGCATGCGCCTTTTCAACAATCGGTGCTGCTGCATCGGCGTTTTTGGGAATGACTACCAAAACATTTACACCGCGCACGATCATGTTATCACATTGCTGAATCTGGGTATTGGGGTCCCCATTTGCATCCTGCACTATAACCTCGGCACCCATGTTCTCTGCATACGTTTTGAACATATCCCGGTCCCGAATCCAACGCTCCTCTGTGAGATCGCCAATCGATAAACCTATAAGCAGTTTCTTTTTTGCTTCGGCCTGCTTTTTCTGACTGCAGCCACTGAATGTGATGGCTGCAATAGAACTAATGATTACCGCGAGGAGAATTTTCCTGATCATTGCTGCTCCTTTTTGTGATAATGGGGTTTGTAGGTAAGAGTATTAGTTGATTCGATTCGACTATTAGTACTCATCCGGACTCGATCCATAATCTGAAGATGAATCGTTTTCACCCGAATAATCAGAACTAGTTGTACTATTTTCCGAGTCTTGAGATCTATAACTGTTGTATTGTTCAGCAGTAGAAGTGTTCTGTTCGGAAGTATCCTTTTCATCCGTCCTGGATATCATTTCATCCATTACAGGACTTTTTGGCCTTTTATTGATTTTGTATCCTAAAGTTACATACAGGCTTTGATGTTTCCCGGTTGGATCGATGCCATTCTTTTTTGCTGTTTTTTCATCAAGGTAATCAAGCAAACCAAAATATACTCCAGGCCTTATGAATATTGCTCCAAATTTCCCGGTATTTATTTCTATACCGATCCCAACATTAAACCCAAAATCGAACATTCGGAGCTCTTCTGAAAAGTCGACAGTATCTATTGGATCTGGATCATTATTCATATAAGATTTCTTTTCTGCAGACAGTGCAATTCCGAATTCAGGTCCACCAAACACATTCAAACACAATATGTTACCGACAGGTATATTTAATTGTGCAGCAAGAGGCAATTGTACCATGAAAGCTTTATAGTTTTCTTCAATTGTTAACATTGCAGCGTTTGTGTTTTTGTCAATTTCGCCTCGTGATTCCAGGGCTAAGCCTGTGATAAATGAAAAGTAAGGCGAAAATCTGTTTTCAAATCCCAATTTAAAATTCATACCAGGTCTTGGTAAGCTGCTTTCAACCCCTGTATCATTATCCGTGATGATAGTATAGTTTCCGCCCCCGCCGATCATAAGCGATGGTTGGGCCGTTGCTATTGCTGCAAACGTAAGCAGTATAATTCCAATTAGAAATTTCATGTATATCTCCTTACAATTTCCATAATTTGTATATTTAGGTATCAGAAAGAAAAGCTTAATTTGCTTATCCACCACCAGTTTCCATTTTCGATCAGCATTTCTCTATTATTCGCGTATTCACGTGATACACTGAACATTCGCATATGATCACGGGCAAACTGAGTGGTAATTGCACAATGTCCTTTAAAGAATGACTTTTTAAGGTATAGTGACCATTTCCATTTTGACTCGTTTAGAAGCCCTTCGATATAGGGTGGTGCCAGGGGTCTGCCATCTTCATAAATTTGCCTGAAATCATTATAATACTTTGAACCAAAATACTCGAATTCAAGGTTCATAACATCCAGTAAACCGAAGGTGGGAATATTTATTCCAAATGTGACAGGCGCTTTATCTTTCCAGTCTGAATAGGATGGCGTTTTTGATCCTGCGGCAGTGCTGTCAGGGTATGATTTCAAACCGATAACCAGTAGTTCAGCATAAATCTTAAGATCATTTTCTCCAAAATAGGTATTGTTATCACGAATTAAAGACAGAGGGTCAATTGAAAATCTCGTCATCAATTTACTTCCCTTAAAGGTGTAATAAGCAGAATCTCTTTGTGTCGAATCACTACCATTTATATAGTACAAAGTTCCATATTTAGGACTTGTGGCATTACCTCCACCAGCATCATAATAAACAGAAAACAAATGAGCCCAGCTGATTCCAGCTCCTATGTTAAGAAAACCGAGATTTAAAAGATTGTAATTAAACAGGTAGCTCAACGACCAGTCCATAGTGGGGTAAAAGACAGTTTCTGAAGATAGAAGAAGATCGTGCGAAAAACTCTTATCGAATAGTTTATTGCCGACCCTGAACCCCAGTAATTTTGCTTGTGGATCATCAAAATCAGTAACTATCAATGCTGGGTAGGTACCTGATCTGAAGAGGTATTCTCCCAGATTGCGCACATCAGGGTTATACTTATAACCAAAATAACCGGCACATAACTCAAGAACAGCACTTTTTCCCTCCAGAGTGTACAAACCATATGTTTCACCAAGATTAACAGACATATCTGACTCTCTTGTATGGTATACTTGTCTGATCCAAGGCCATGTGAATTTCAGATCTACATCTACGCCCAAAACCAGCTTCAATTTTTTGTCAAACAGAGCAACTACTGAAAGACCTGCATTCGCATTTTCAGTCCAGAGATATTCTTCCGTAGCAGTACCTAATCCTGTTCCACGCACTATTTGTCCAAATCTGAAGAAGCCGGATCCATTTAAAAAGAGTTCGACATTTTCTTTTTTAGTTGCCAATTCAACAGCTGAAATATTGGCAAAAAATAACCCTGTTATGAAAAGGAACAAACCTTTTGTTTTAAACATTGTTTCTCCTTGAATTTATTCACCAATGTTTCACGATGAAATTTACAGGTATGAAGATACGGATCATGATTAGATCTGTCTTGAGTAATATCGCCTCCAAGAGGAGGCGATATTAGGCTATTCTGATATAATTCAATAAATAGTAAATGAGCCGTCTATTGATGGTAGATCAGGAGCAGGAGTGATCTTAGATGAAGTTCCGATACGGACCTTATAATTACCAGCCAAAATCTCCCATTTTCCTGTACCATCAAATTCAGTTGCACCAACTTTAAAATAGGCCATATCTTCAGGATCGAGTGTAAAAAGCACCCTCTGAGTCTGTCCGGGTTGGAGTGGTATGCGATCAAATCCTCTTAAATCCTGCTTTCGGACAGGAACAGTTCCGGATGGAAGCGAAAGATACAATTGAACAACTTCATCACCTGCAACTGCACCAGTATTCGTTACATCAACGGAAACATACACTCTATCACCTTTTTGAATCGATGACGGGTAAATTGAGAGATTTGAATAAGAAAAGGTTGTGTAGCTCAAACCATGTCCGAAAGCAAACAGCGGTTCCTCATTAAGATAATCAACTTTGAAGTAGCCATGAGCAATATTTGCTGCACCATATTGTAAGTTATCACTATAAACATCTCCGAAATTCGCTGCTTGTGTTTCAGTTTTGGGGAAAGTCATATTCAGTTTGCCACCTGGGCATACATCACCGAAAAGAACATCAGCAATTGCATAACCCTGTTCCTGACCTGGACCAAAGCAGATAAGAATAGCTGGTGCATTTGACCAGTTACCAGGTATTGCAGAAGAACCGCCTGTGAAAAGCACTATCGTTTTTGCGTTCGTTTTTGCTAATGCCTGCAGAACTAATTGATCTTCAAAAACCCTAAGATCAGGTCTGTCATCACCTTCACCTTCACCATGCACACCTGTTGCTACGATAATGTAGTCAGCATCATCCATCGATGTTACAATAGTGGAAGCTCCGTTTCCTAAAGAGGCTAAATAATCAGTAATACCTTTTTCAGGGCTGATTTTATTTGACTCGGGCACATTCACAAGAGAACTTTCCCAGTTCCATGCGTCACCACCGCCTAACCTTGTCATCTTGTGTTCATATTGGCCATCATATTGGCTTTGTTTTGGATTATATTGATCACTTGGAGGTGCAGTGTATCGTCCCCCTGTTATGAATATTTTCTTGCCTGTTTTTGGTATCGGAAGAACATTGTCGTCATTTTTTGCCAGAACCAATGCTTTAGCTCCAAGTCTTCGAACCAGATTTCTTTTATCCTGCGTCATGAATTTGTCACTAAATGCAAATCTGTTATAAGAGGGCTCAAGGAGTCCGACTTTGCCATTTGCATATACTATGTGCTTGGCTTTATTTTTCGCATCAGCTATGTTCTGAAAGTCGGTGATATCAAACTGGTGCTTTTCAGGAAGTAACTGATCTGCCCCCCATTTTACTGCGTTTGTTTTGCTGTTAACCAGTGCTTCCCAGTCGCTCATGGTGTAACCTATGAATCCCCATGCATTCCTTAAAACATCATCAAGCAGGTATTTACTGTCTGTGCAATACTGTCCATTGATCTTGTTGAAAGCAGTCATCACTGCGAGTGCTCCGGCTTTTGTCACACACTCTTTATACTGTGGGAGATATAATTCATGTAAACTGCGTTCATCAATGATGGCATCTAAATACTGCCTTCGGTTTTCCTTATTATTAACAGCAAAATGTTTAAGAGTTCCAAGAACACCCCGTGTTGCCATACCTTTTACTTCTGCTGCTGCCAGTTTTTTTGTAAGGTAGGCATCCTCGCTGAAGTATTCAAACGACCTTCCTCCTTTGGGGTTCATAATAATATTCATTGCTGGCCCGAGGCAGACATTACGGCCATCTTTTCTATACTCTTCAGCTATTGCTGCCCCCTGTTCATAAGCAGCGTCCGTATCCCATGTACATGCAAGACCACCGCAGGTGAGAAAACATGTGGCATACCTGTTACCATATCTTATGTTTACGCCATGTGGGCCATCTGCACTGTATATATCTTTCAGTGTGCCAGCAGTTGTTTCCATTCCCTTTTGATGAAAAAAGGCTCCATCTCCTGCATCGATGGCATCTCCTTTAAACAATGGGTACATCTGACTAAGAGTTGCAGTATTTACCATTGCCTTAGTTTTCTTCATCACATCTGTTTCGATAGCATCGACTTTCACACGAGCGACATATTGCCCCGAAGGTGTACCTGTATATCTGAAAAAGATATCTCTCGTTGGTTCATTCGGAAGTATGTGAATTATGCCGACTGCTCCCTCGACAGCATCAAGAACAAGAGGATCTCCTCCGGCTGCAGGCACTATCTCAAGGCTGACAGTTACTGAATCATATTCGTATAATCCTAATGCATCTTTGTTGATATTGAGCGTATAGCTCACTTTCCCCAGATACCCCAGTCCTGCACCCGGTTCATGGAGCATGGTTGGTGGAACGGTTACTGCAGTCAATTCAGCATGTACAATAACAGATAATCCAATTATCGACAACAAAGTTAAAATAGTGAATCTTTTTTTCATTGGTATACCCCTTTAATTCGCAACCACGAGTCTGATTGTTTTCTGCGCCACACCTGTTTTTAATACTGCGGTATAGGTTCCGGCGGCTTTTTTACCGGAATTTCCCCATGCAACACTGTTGGAATTTGGTGCAAGGGTGAATGAACCTACGCGCATGCCGTTAATCGCGTAAACATTAAGAACAGCATCTTTTACTCCTGCCGGCAGGTTGTATTTGAACAGAATCTGGTTTTTACCGGAGAGCTGGGAGTAGGAGAGTGAGAGCGCTGTTTTGTTCTTTACGGGGCTCTTAACGCTCGAGTTGAATGGAAACTCAAATGGTGCGCTGTCCAGTTGCCACTGTACTGCATGGATTAAAACAGCAGATATTACAACGAAGAGGCATGCTAAAAGCATCTTTTTGCGCATCATACTCCCTCTTTCTCTGGAAATAATGGTTAGGTATTATTAAATTGTTTTAGAACTGTTCTCTATAAAGTAAGTGATTGCGGGCAGATGAGAAACAATTATTTGTTTGCTGGATTTATTTAAGTTTTGTAACTTTTATTTTATTAAATATTTATGATACTGAGATGCCCGGTTGTGAGATTAGTGGATAAAACCATCTATTGGGTTCTAATAAAGAAATTTGGGTATTACGGTCGGGAAACGATGCAATGTACCCAGACGTGATACCGAATTAAATCCAGAAGACTGGATATCCTCAATCTTTTACCAAACGAAGGGAAAATCCGCATCTTGATAGATAACGACCACCATCATTTTTCAGTGTAACATTTCCTGCGCTAATATCATATGTATATCCCCCAACACTTCTCCAGGCTCCAACATTTTTAAAGTTTCCGAAAAATGCCCCATCAGAGAGCCGATAACCACCAGGCAAAGCGGAAAATCCACTCGTATTGTTTTGTAAAAGTTCACTTCCTGGTGTTCCTAAAACATACGTCGTATTATTCCAGTCTGTTCTTGCAGCCAGTGCTTTTGCTATTTTATTATCTGTAACAGTTTGGTCATAATTGTATCCATTACTAATTAAAAAGTTTTGGAGTGTATCCCAGTCTGTTTTTGTAGAAACGTGCCAGCCCGGAGGAGCAATATTCGGGTGTATCATAGCCCAAGCATTGTACAATGCACCGAATTTTACATGAGCTGCGGAATCATTGGTGTTATTTAAAAAGCAAAATGCAGCAGAGGAGAGAGCAGCCCATTCTGCGCTATCAGGGACATTGGCAATCGGTGTACCATCATTGTATCTGGTCACCCGCAAATTTACCGAAGTCCATACCTGGTCACCAATCTGCACTGCCGGATAGGTATTCCCGTCGATATCTGTAATCGTCCATGCCCAAGTCCATCCTGCATAGAATTTTAAATCGCCGTATGTACCAGTTGCTATCTGAGTAACAGGTTGAGTAAGCGCAGAATCTGAAAACCACCCTGCAAATGTATAATCAACTTTAGTCGGGTACTGGAGTGTAATTGTCTGCGATTCTATATTATATGTAGATGGATTGGTGTCAATATTACTTCCTCCGTTTAGATCATAACTAATTGAATACTGTTTTGTGTTCCATCTAGCGTAGAGCGTATCATTTCCGGTAGCTTTTAGATACGTTGATCCGGGAGTGCGACTAGTCCCTGCTCCGCTTCGGGTTGTGCTCCATTCAGAAAACGTATACCCATCACGGGTGAAACCCGTTCCATCCAGCACTTTAACTACATCTCCATTCTTGTGCAGAACAGTATCCACCGGAACATCACCGCTTCCCCCGTTGGCATCATAAAAAACCCTGTACACAGCAGTCCATCCTGCATACAGTGTCCTTGGGGTTGTTATCGGATTCGAGAAATCGAACAGGGTTCCTGTTACTGCTGTGCTTGTCGTATACCATCCGTTGAAAACATATCCGGACCGGGTAGGGGAGGCTTGCGGCTCGGTTGCCTGCTGATTATAAGCTATTCGTTGTGCTGCAATCGCAGTTCCACCATTGCTGTTAAAGGATACGGTGAATGTATCGATCGCAAACGAGACATGTATTTCGTGATTATCACTGATATTGGTGAATCTTTTCTGTTTTGCACTGATGGCATCTGAATCTGTAATTCCATCAACCGTGATATTCTTTATGAAGTAGCCCGTGTTTGGAGTACATATAAAGGTTGTATCATCACCATACAAAACCCTGATAATGCCTGAGGGGCTTAATGAGCCGCCTGCACCGGCACTGGCTGTGATCGAATAACTCATGCGGCCGAATCCCACATGGATCGAGTAACTTCTGGTTACTACCAGTACCATTGAATCACCGGTCGCAGCTGTATCACCTGCCCAGATTTTATTAAAAGTATGCCCTGCATCCGGAACAGCTTTGAGAACAACCGTATCGCCTTCTACATAGTCATCCTGCTCCGGTGTCCTGGTAACTGTTCCGTTTCCGGAATCAACAGTCACATTGACCGCATACCTCCCGATCTGTGCAAAAGTCGCGGTGAGAGAACGGTCGTCGGCAACGCTAAAAAACATCGTTTCTGCATCAGATGATGTATCACCGCTCCATCCGGCAAAATAATAACCGCTATCTGCAATTGCCGTCAGCGTTACCTGTGTACCGTAGGGAATAGGAGCCCCGATCGAGGGATCGGCAGTTACCGTACCGGCTCCGATTATTGTTGTATCGATTATACAGGTATTTATCTCGAAAGAAACATCTATCGTGTGATGTGTCTGCACATCGGAAAATGTGTACCGCTTTTCGGCCGCAGCACTGCTATCCGCATTCCCGTCGATGAGTACTTCACTGATATGATAACCGGTGTCAGGGGATATTATGAATTCCTGATTCTCTCCTCTTTGGACAACAACTTTTCCAGAATCTGGCAAAGGTGCGATTTTTCCGTGTGCACCACAAGTAACCGTAATAGAGAACAAGGATGGAGAGATCGTTACGGTGAATATTCCGGATGTATCAAACCCGGCATCATTCTGTACAATGCAATAATACTCACCGGAAGCACTCACCTGTAACGAAGAGAGTGTCAGGGCGTCACTGGTTTCATCAGACAATTCAGTATCATTCTTAAACCATTGATAGATAAGCACTGGTGAACCCTCTGCTTCGATTGAGAGTATTATTGTGGAATCTGGTTCCATGGCGCCGGAAACCAGGACCTGTTTATCATTTTTTATACGTGGAGGATGATTCTCGACGGGCACAAGATGAATCGTGTACTCCAGGCTGGTGTCGTTTCCCCACTCGTTTGTGATCACGCAATAATAGGTACCGGTATCGGATAGTTCGAGGCTGGAAAAGAGCAATGTTGCACTATCAGATAACGGAATTTCTGCACTGTCCTTATACCATGTATACTGTAGCGGTTCAGTTCCGGATGCAGAAATAAAGAACGCAAACGGGGCACCTTCGACGGGATTTCCAGATACTTGAATAGATTGATTGCTGAGATTTGCAGGGGTATGAATCGTGATAGTGTATTTTGCCGTTTTAGTCAGACTTCCAAGATGTGCTGTTGCAGTAACCTGCTTTGTGCCATCAGATGCAAATTTGTGTGATAGAACAACGTTGTAATTGACCGTTTCGTTTCCTGATACCATCTCTACAGGATAGATCGTGTCAAATGTTCCATCATCATAGTCGATTATGACGGAGTCGATCTTGTGCGGGAGCATCAGCTTGAATTCCAGGTCTACAGAATCCGACTGTACCATTACGGAGCTGTCTGAAGAGATAGTAATATCGGCATTTTCAATCTGTTTCAGGGGATCAGAGGGAGTAGTACAGAGAAAAACTGAAAGACCGAGGATAATTAACGAAAAATACAGGGCGAAAAGGGAGTGACGAGGCATATTGATACCGGTTCCTTTAAGTAAGGTGAAGGGTTTAACTTAAGGAAAGGGATAATATACGTTAGTGCAATTCTTGATGTGAAGATCAAAATTTTCCCCTCATCATCAATGGTTTAATTTTCGACCAGAGATCGAATTGTTGGGTTCCGGTATACCACATTTCCAATTTCTTACTCCTCATCCGTCCAGTTAAGCGGCAATACGATAGGTGCGTTTTCCTTTTTCTTCTGTTGGAGATAGGGAATAAGTTCACAAAGGATTCCTAACGTCTCTTTTGCCTGTGCCTTTTTGGTCACATCTTTTATATCTTTTAGTTTTATCTGAAGTGTGATGAGTTGTCCTAAAAAATCGTATCTATCGTATTTTTTAAGGCCATTCTCTAGCCAATAATTAATAACTTCGTGTTCCGCATAATTTTCAATAGAGTTTTTTAAAATAGAATCGAATTCAGCATATTTATATCTGCAAATAGTATTGAAGATGTAGCAACGGCAATCTATATCCATCTCTGTTTCATACATTTTATATATTCTGCTTGCTTCTGCAAAGGATGCCGTTTCAGAAACTGCAGAAAGAAGATGTCCTCTCAGATAATCATTTGACATATTAATCGCGTTATCAATGATAACTTTTGTTAAAGTAGTATCTCTCCATTTATATCCTGTAACTTCGTAGTGTCTAGCAATTGCTTTCCAAACTCTTTCACTAAATTGCTTTTGCCCATTTTGAACCCAATCTCCGAAATCTTTTGGATGAATTGCATACAATGCGATGATAGCATTGTCACCATACTCTTTATTGGTTAGGGCAAAAGTATACAATGCATTTGTAATGTCATCTCCACCAATTTTACTCATTTTTTGCGTAAGTCTAAAAACTTCGTCCTGCCTATATTTATTATCAAATTCTGCACTGGATAAACTGTCAATAAGAATGTTTAATTCATTTTTAGATGACTTCCCATCGGCATTACAGAAAACAAAAAAAAACAATAGAGCCAGAATAATTATATTCATGCCATTTCCTTTTTACGTAATTAAAAATTCTGTCCAGTGAACAAAAATTCTATCCTGATCAGGTATACTAGTGATAAGATCTGAGATTGATTTTCCTCTATAATCCTTGTTCTTAAGAATGTATTGTATAAATTCTTTTTTCAGATTTCCATCTCCATTTGAATCAATTATTCCGTTTTTACTAAAAAAATCCCTGGTCGCATGATACGGGCACCATCCCCAAGACAGTGACACGATATTGCCACATGCAGGGCAGTACACAAATGCTGCATCAATATACATAATCAGATTAAGGTATGCTGTGAGTTTCATCTTATCAGAGTCGCTCAGGCCGGAACTGTTTTTTAAGCTGCGGGAAAACAATCCCGCAATGTCATTGGCTTCTGTATACTGCACCATTGCTTTGTTTGCAGCCGCAGTCCTGAGGATATCTGCGATTCGCTTCCCTGGTGTTGAAGCAGCAAGTCGCCGGATATAGGTAACTGCAGAAGTCGTATCGTTGCTTCGGAACAACTCTTTGAAGCTTATTAGCTTTGTCTGGTAATCACTTCGGTATACCGAAAGAGAATCAAATGCATTATACTCTTTGCGTGTGAGGAAACCTGCTGTAGTACCAAACTGAACATTAAACGGTTGTTTCCCCTGGACCACAATTTCTCTGTTCATGAAAAATGCCGTTACACCGTTTACCTGCGTTTTGGAACAGCTAAGATTTTTCCGGTCAAATGTATATGTCATTTTATCTGCCGCCAGCAGGTACAGCGAATCGGACTGCGAGCCTTCACCGAATGCATGGTCATTGAAAAATGGACTGCTTGCCAATGATGCACCATCAGCATACCTCTTTGAGAGCTCGGAGATCTTCAGGGCAAAGCATAGTACCTTTTTGCCACTTCCCAGGTGCGACTTGGATACCTCCCAGTTCCCATCAGGATCCTTTTTTTGCAAAACCTCTTCAATGAATAATTTTACAGCTCCAAAACTGATATCGATTTTCTTTTCTGTCGGTACATCACCATCCGACCATTCAACTGCCATCTCCCAGCCTGAACTTGCGATATCCCCGACTTTGGGTATGAAACCCAAAAGAAACTTCCCAGCCTCCTTTTTTATCCCTTTTTCATAATCCCTCTTCAGTTTCCTGAGCTTGTTTGCACGTATGTCGTCCTCTTTGTAATCATCGATGATAATAATCGGATTGTTTTGAAACAGTCCACTATTTTCCGGATTATACAGATCTATTTTGGAGGGAATGCTGCTGAAGAAATCAACTTGCCGGTCGTTTGTTCCATCTCGAAGTGTCCAATTCCGTGCCGGAACGACACCGTTTGCATCCACAAAGACCTCGATCCGTGCTTCATTGGATATGATATAGAGAAGTACAGCATGAAGCCCCTTTTTAGAAGCCTTGGTGTAATCAATCTGAAGCGGGAAAGGGATCTGATACCGCTCTTGAGGATCGCCACTGCAAAATTTCAATGTGATCGGTTTGTTTTTAAGAATCTCCAGTTCGTGCTCTGTCAAATCGCGTGCAAGTTCGAAGCATAGTAGTAATGGCCTTTGACAAACGCTATGTGTCTGCCAGACTGAACCCGATACATCACCATGCAGATACACTTTATTATGTATGGTGGAAAGGAACCGGTCCCCTCCCGGCAAACCCTTTCCGATTTTCGCATATATAGATCCATCTCTCCTTTTGATCTCCCCGTCAGGAACAATCTGTATCGTTTCACAATTCTCCAGATCCAGTACCTTCTGTTCATAGAATCGCTCTGACCCGTAGTGGGTTTTTAATGCCTTGAATGTGGCTGAATAATCAAGAACAAAATCATGTGCAACTATCTCGACTTTTCCACTCTGGAATGGATATGAACCTTTTTTCAGTACGGGGGAGAAACCGTTCTCCACAGATGAACCGGGAAACGTCTTCTCAAGAGAATTTATCCAGTGACAGGCTGATTTCTGCTTGAATATGAAGCGATGGTCGGCACGGGAATGAAATTCATCCAGCTTTGACTTCAGGCCATGACAAACTACTCCTTTCCCAATTACAAAATCCGGCCGGAAATTATCATCTGTATCAAGTTTGGGATGAACCGATGGTATTTTATTTACTATATACATGCCCCTGTGCATGCGATGCTCTTTTACATGGTGGTCGAAATAGTCGTTGCCGATAGTGCATATTCCAACCGGGCCCAACTGCGCTCCGATAAGAAAAGAGGAAAAGGGGAGCGTCTGATGCATCTCGATAAAATTCATAGATGGTTCATCATAGGGAAATCCATCACCGAATCTGCCGGTATAGAGATCAGACCGGGAATATGCATGATTCCAGTTTAACACATCCAAATAGAATCTTGCCGCATTTGTCAGAATACTTGCTTCTGAATTTTTCAGAAACTTCAGGCGTTTCTCCTGATCCGTTATGTCTGTATTGAGACCCTGCTCATACTCTTTTTTACTGCTGCTGTGTACTACCCAGGCCCAGGCAAATACATAACTGCGTATATCGGTCTGATTGAAAAATGTTTTCTCGAGCCTTTCACTCAACTTTACCTCAAAACATAAATCATAATGATATGCCTCCGATGGGGCATTGGAGTTTCGCTCTCCAATCCTGGTCACTGTCAGTGGTAATGGGGTATCAAACAAACCAGTTACCACATCTGCATTCTGACCCTCCTTCACAGAAGCACCATTGGGGTTGAGATTAAGCGTGATTGTAGTCATGTAGTTTACCTGCTCACCCAATCCGTCCAGATCGTTTTTCCCAAACAGATCCTCGATCCGATACCGAGGAAAACTGAGAAAATCGATCTCGATTTTCGCATCACGATAAACACGGGGAGCCCCATTGTCCATTTTAAAGAGATCCCGGACACGAATGTGCAAGTAGAGTGGTGGCCGATCCTCTTTTTTACCATGAATCCTGATAATCTCATTATTTTTGTTTTTAGGATATGATGGATCTGCGCTGGTATGCCAATACATGAAAACAATCTCTATCATTCCCTTGCGCACTTCAAATACAGTATTTGGGCTCATGCACTCTCCATTTCAAAGAAATCGACAGTATATTTATCAGAATACTCAAACGGAACCTTTATACAACCATCGGCATCAGTTTCTCCCCGATGTACAATTGCATCTAGTCTCCAGACCTGGAAAGCGCAATTCGGTACCACCTCTCCATCTGCTGTCTGGCAAATTCCCCATGTCTGATGTGCAATCAGCAGAATCTCCTTACGGTCACTTGCTTTGCTTTTGGCAATCCCCTCAAACTGCAACCGCAGGGTTTCTCCCTGCTCATTGGGGTCCTGAATGATCCAGGTCCCCCGTGCCGTGCCGCTACTGTTTGTACCCTTTACAGTATCGATTCGCATCGGCGGTTCCTGAGAAACATCGAATATATCAAAGGTAACTGATGCACCCTCCGGAATTCCGGTAACATCCACAAGAAGCGCAATGGTCTCACCCACAGTGGCTTTGTCTGGTGAACTCTGAGCTTTTCCCTCATCAACATGCTCCCAACGGGAATTGGTGACCTGCACCTTTCCTGTTATCATCTCTATGTCATCCGTCAGTGCCGCCTCTTCCTGATGAGCTCCCGGAGGTGGTGATAAATGGAAAGTGTACCGTTTTTTCCGAAGCAGTTTCTGAAGTTGTGGATTATGTTGATAGAAAAAGGGTATCTGGAGTGCACCAATTATGTTGGCATCAAACAGAGCCTTGATAAAATTGATACGTCCGTTTTTGTCGCTGAAGTCATTACAGAAATGATTGATATGGTAGGTAAGCTTTTCTACCGGGGTGAGCTCATCCATGATCAGCTCAGTTTGAAAAATGAGATCCTGTAAAGGCATGTCCAGCAAGGCCTGCCGAATTTGATCGAAATCTTTGACCGAAAGAGGACAAAAATTACTGTTCATGACATCTCAAGTATAGTATTTGCTAACTTTGAAAAGGGAATAATTATCAGAGTGTTCTCAATAGTAGGAAGAACACAAAATGTGAAGTTTTTCGGAAGACGTATATTGACAGTGAACGGGACCGCGTTCAGATCACTAGAAGATTACCTGCCATAATTTATATACCGGAAACTTGTTCAAGACGCTTGCTGGAATGATTTTTGGCTACTGATTTTTCAGATAGAAGACGATTCTTTTCTGAATGATACTGTTTGAGGAGAAATGCAAACAGCAATAGTGCAGCCCATGTATATGATGAATAAGCAAGAAGCAGATTTCCTGTTTTTTTTCCTGTCAGGTAGGATACCCATAGTAGAATCCACCAGCCATGCATCAGGAATCGGGTTGATTTGCTGTTGAGATTGTCACCATTTGTAATGACTACGTAATTCATCACAGCTGCAGCCGGATAGAGAAGTACCCAGTAGTGTCGCCATGCAATAGGAGAAAAAATCATCATGGGAACACACAGCGCTGCACCTTCCATGAGAAAACGTAGAGATTGTGGTGAAGATGATCGGCGGAAAAAGAACAATGTCCCAAAGATTAATGATAGACCGGAAAGCTGGGAGATCATTTTTACTGAAAGAGATCCAGGGGCGGCTAAATGAAGCTGGTGAGCAAGTGTACGTTCCCAGAATGCATACAATGATTGGTTGTTGAAACGATCATACCCGACAATCAACGGTTGCCCGAAACTGATGTCAAGCCATTGACGCATCAGGTCAAAGAATCCACCCAAGCCATAGAACAGAATGGGTACCAGGGAAAAACAGGTTCCAAACAGAATCGCATATAAAGCTACCTTCCACTTTTGTTGCACAGCAAAGTAGATAATGAAAAGGCCCGGAAACGCTTTTATCGATGCTGCAAGTCCTAAAAAGAGCCCTGCGGCAAGTTGGTTATTGTTCACTCTGTTTTGATAGATCGATTCAGTAATGAGCAACAGGAGTAAAACATTGATCTGCAGGTAGAAAAAATTATTAACGAAAGCCGGCAAAACAAGTAAAAGAGGAACAAAGACTTCCCTTGAAGTGAAGCTGAATCCACATGAAGAAAAAAACGAAGGTTTTTTTCCATACAACATCAAATTCCAAAGCTGGACAGTGCGGATTAAACAGAAAAAATTCACCAGGTACCAAAGTATCTTGGTCATGGGTAGACCGAAAGCTTGTTTTGATATAGCAAGCGGTGTAGCAAAAAATGAAAAAAATGGAGGCCAGGTGTTATTCTTTCCAGGTGCGGATTGCTCATAAAGAGGTGCTACATTCAGTGCATGTTCACCTGCCAGGATGTAGCCGTGAATATCTGCACCACGAGCCGGCTTATGGAAATAGACACTTATCTCAGGCAATACAAATGCTGCAATACAGATCCAGAACAGGATCTGGCGATATGAGATTATGGTGTTGATTGCTTTCTGAAGTATTCTTTTCAGCATTTACTAATTTTTAACGCTGTACTTGAGAATACACCAGAGTGCCCGGGCTCCATCCCGCCATCCGATCTTCTTGCCCTCCTCATAGGTTCGTCCAAAATAGGAAATTCCTACCTCGTAAACCCTGACCCCCCGGATTTTAGCAATTTTGGCAGTGATCTCCGGTTCAAAACCAAACCGGTTCTCCTTAATGCTAATCTGCTCAATGATTGCGCGTTTGAATACTTTGTACCCGGTCTCCATATCGGTGAGATTGAGATTCGTACACATGTTGGAAACCAGGGTAAGTGTCCGGTTCGCAATATAGTGCCAGTAATAAAGTACCCGGTGAGGGCCGGTGCTTATGAAACGCGACCCGTACACTACATCAGCATGATCCTCCAGAATCGGCTGCAATAAATTAACATATTCCTTTGGATGATACTCCAGATCTGCATCCTGAACAAGAACTATATCCCCTGAGACATTGGCAAAACCGGTTCTCAGTGCAGCTCCTTTGCCCTGGTTTTTTTCATGCCGGACAATACGTACCTGTTTACTCTCAAACTGCTGAAGTTGTTTGAAGGTATCATCAATGGATCCATCATCAACAATCACAACCTCCCGTTCCAGTTCCGGCTGCAGGGTAGCATCAAGAACTCTGCGAATCGAAACGCCAACAGTTTTCTCCTCATTGAATACAGGTATTACTATACTTACTTTCATTTTCCTCCTGATTTTTCTATAAAATAACTCAGAAAACAAAAAATGAGAAGGTATATACGATGGTACATGGTAAAAGATTGATACAATTAGACATGCATAATGAGGTAAAAGCGTTCTTCATTCAGGCTTTGCCATAGAATTCAGAATAGGTTGCTGCGCAGGGTGGCGCGCTTATGCTGTCGTGCCAGGCCATACCGTCCGATGCGCGACACCCGTTACGGTCTGCCGCGAAGCGTATCTC
>OBJA01000814.1_pt1 | contig 25085 bp, 15 predicted proteins | sample 1519751 | NCBI WGS metagenome assembly OBJA01 (sample SAMEA3881238, study PRJEB22517) | soil metagenome | biome: lake sediment; feature: soda lake sediment; material: sediment, water from around vicinity | place: India | collected 2013-12-23 | depth 3 m
ACCGCTGGTTGAGCGCATGTTCCCCGCACAGGCGGGGATGAACCGCTGGTGGCGTTGGCGCCCATGTAGCCGGTCTTATGTTCCCCGCACAGGCGGGGATGAACCGCCCTAACCAACCCGTTTACCGTCCCAGCGTCAATGTTCCCCGCACAGGCGGGGATGAACCGCCAGATATGAATTGATACTAAAGCGAGCCAAGATGTTCCCCGCACAGGCGGGGATGAACCGGAATCTCAGGGCGGCCAGACATGGATCTACGGATGTTCCCCGCACAGGCGGGGATGAACCGGAGTATTTCAAATGAAATTTGCTCTTATAAGAATGTTCCCCGCACAGGCGGGGATGAACCGCCCACTTGCACGCTCAGCCACAGAATGTTCACATGTTCCCCGCACAGGCGGGGATGAACCGTAGCATATTGGCATTTTTTAAAAAACCAGCCTATGTTCCCCGCACAGGCGGGGATGAACCGGGCTTTATCCCCGCCGGCATCCTCATACCGTTATGTTCCCCGCACAGGCGGGGATGAACCGGTATACTCTGCCCCCTCTTTCGCCCTGCCGAAATGTTCCCCGCACAGGCGGGGATGAACCGTAGCCAATCGCCACCTGGAGCGAGCGGGACACATGTTCCCCGCACAGGCGGGGATGAACCGTCGCAGAACAGCTTGAAATTACCAGAATATGCATGTTCCCCGCACAGGCGGGGATGAACCGTGTAATTAGCCAATTTTAAGGAGACAAAAAATATGTTCCCCGCACAGGCGGGGATGAACCGTATATTCAAGGGTTACAGGTTTCTTTCGTCCTATGTTCCCCGCACAGGCGGGGATGAACCGCCCCCTTTCCAGTCCGTGTCGCCCCCCTACTTATGTTCCCCGCACAGGCGGGGATGAACCGACCAGGTTGACGTGATTGCGTTCGTCGTGAGCATGTTCCCCGCACAGGCGGGGATGAACCCGTTTCGACATCAAGAAGCTGTCCGAGGAATCCATGTTCCCCGCACAGGCGGGGATGAACCGCGCCGCTGATCTTTCCCCCCACCCCTGAAACAATGTTCCCCGCACAGGCGGGGATGAACCGGACAAACAGGAGGTCTTGTGGTGCCAGGGTCGATGTTCCCCGCACAGGCGGGGATGAACCGTCGGTAACCGCCTTACTATCTACCCACAAATACATGTTCCCCGCACAGGCGGGGATGAACCGCAGTCAGCGCAGGTGGCCGTATCAGCCGAGCAATGTTCCCCGCACAGGCGGGGATGAACCGAAGGATGATAGCTGACCAGATCCAAAAGACAAATGTTCCCCGCACAGGCGGGGATGAACCGAAACCGAGACTACTGGATTTGTTTTGCTGCGCATGTTCCCCGCACAGGCGGGGATGAACCGGTCAGGCGCAGCTCGCCTTTGATGCGTTCCACATGTTCCCCGCACAGGCGGGGATGAACCGTGCGCGGTATAGTAGTATCTGTTCGCCGCTGCAATGTTCCCCGCACAGGCGGGGATGAACCGTTCGCTGCAATCCACTCCGGGTCTAGCGCGAGATGTTCCCCGCACAGGCGGGGATGAACCGTCCAAACATCGTGCCGCACAGCAGAACGGGGCATGTTCCCCGCACAGGCGGGGATGAACCGCCATCGAGCGGTTCTGCTTCGTCTACGGTGGCATGTTCCCCGCACAGGCGGGGATGAACCGCAGGGGTTTGGTAAATACGTCGAAGCCATCGAATGTTCCCCGCACAGGCGGGGATGAACCGAGGAACTAAAGCGGGTCGAGGGCTACCTCTACATGTTCCCCGCACAGGCGGGGATGAACCGTAATCTTGATATGTCATCGGGCGGCCTTTAGAATGTTCCCCGCACAGGCGGGGATGAACCGGGGTTCCTGTCGTGTTCGAGTTTAGTTCGGTTATGTTCCCCGCACAGGCGGGGATGAACCGTCAGGGCATTGGACATGGTGACGTGCCGATCCATGTTCCCCGCACAGGCGGGGATGAACCGAGAACATCCCTGAGCTGCTGCGCAAGATTGGCATGTTCCCCGCACAGGCGGGGATGAACCGGAAAAATACGGTATTGACATTGATTCCAACAGATGTTCCCCGCACAGGCGGGGATGAACCGGCGTGATCATGATTGATTTCGATTATTTCATAATGTTCCCCGCACAGGCGGGGATGAACCGGTCGGCGGGACGGTTAACGGCTACATCGTCAAATGTTCCCCGCACAGGCGGGGATGAACCGCGCTACACCGGACTGGAGGGTCTCGCAGTCTTATGTTCCCCGCACAGGCGGGGATGAACCGCAACTCCCGTTGTTCCGGTTTTAGAGCAACAGATGTTCCCCGCACAGGCGGGGATGAACCGTGCATGAATGGCTTATATGTGCTAAACAGTACATGTTCCCCGCACAGGCGGGGATGAACCGCCGGAACAGGAAGTGATCGACAAGATCGAGGCATGTTCCCCGCACAGGCGGGGATGAACCGCTCTACCGACAGCTCCATCCAGCCGAAAAAGAATGTTCCCCGCACAGGCGGGGATGAACCGGAGGATGTTTAGCAAGTTCGTCAAACTTTGAAATGTTCCCCGCACAGGCGGGGATGAACCGAACTGTCTGATGATGCGGAACAAAATGAAATTATGTTCCCCGCACAGGCGGGGATGAACCGAACACATAGAAAAAAATATTTGTTAAAAACGTATGTTCCCCGCACAGGCGGGGATGAACCGTTATTCAACCACTAAATTTACTTATCCTGAAAATGTTCCCCGCACAGGCGGGGATGAACCGTTATAGAAAATTATCAGATTATCATTTCAAACATGTTCCCCGCACAGGCGGGGATGAACCGCGTTGTTTCTTGGTACAATCAACGGCCTTCAACATGTTCCCCGCACAGGCGGGGATGAACCGTTTATTCATCCTTTTACCTCCTAATTAAATTAATGTTCCCCGCACAGGCGGGGATGAACCGGACGGGCCGGTCGTTAAACACGCGCAGACGCTATGTTCCCCGCACAGGCGGGGATGAACCGCAACTACCTCACCAGCAAACAGGTCGGAGCCTATGTTCCCCGCACAGGCGGGGATGAACCGCCCCAGGGCGGCCGCCAGTTTTGTAACAGTCTATGTTCCCCGCACAGGCGGGGATGAACCGGCCGAGGCCGCGCTGATCGGCATGGGCGTCGCATGTTCCCCGCACAGGCGGGGATGAACCGTCTTCAGACAAGTTCAACACTGTTGACAACCTATGTTCCCCGCACAGGCGGGGATGAACCGTTTTCAGACAAGTTCAACACTGTTGACAACCTATGTTCCCCGCACAGGCGGGGATGAACCGGAGGCGTTCGGGTCAGAGTTTGATGCTCCACCATGTTCCCCGCACAGGCGGGGATGAACCGCACGACCACTATCTATATTGCGACATATTGGAATGTTCCCCGCACAGGCGGGGATGAACCGGGCAGCAAGAAAGCCCTCTGACCTTGGGTTTTATGTTCCCCGCACAGGCGGGGATGAACCGGAAGAACACCGCGCAAGAAAACCTCTGGCCTGATGTTCCCCGCACAGGCGGGGATGAACCGTATCAGGCAAAGACAGCGACGAAAAGAAAGAAATGTTCCCCGCACAGGCGGGGATGAACCGGCTTGCGGGTCTATTCCGTTGCTGCGCTCTTGATGTTCCCCGCACAGGCGGGGATGAACCGAAAATCATCGTCCTGTCTTACTGTCTTTGGTGATGTTCCCCGCACAGGCGGGGATGAACCGCTATAGTGAGAAAAAAATTCATCGTATGAGTCATGTTCCCCGCACAGGCGGGGATGAACCGCCCTTGGAGCCATGCGTGATGCCGCGAATATGATGTTCCCCGCACAGGCGGGGATGAACCGTGCGGACACGCTTTGGCTCGCTCTATATGGATATGTTCCCCGCACAGGCGGGGATGAACCGGAAACGAAAGTTGCGTCAGCGGGATAACTGACATGTTCCCCGCACAGGCGGGGATGAACCGATGTACAAGGGGCACGCAAAGGACAGGACGAAATGTTCCCCGCACAGGCGGGGATGAACCGCCGGTCATCTTCTTTTTGCTGTCTTCGTCTTCATGTTCCCCGCACAGGCGGGGATGAACCGTGACCATCGGCAAACCCCACCTTTTCCCGCTCATGTTCCCCGCACAGGCGGGGATGAACCGCCCAACGCGACACCGCATGGGCGATCTATAACATGTTCCCCGCACAGGCGGGGATGAACCGCTGAAACAGAGGTGCTGAACCGGTACCTCACAATGTTCCCCGCACAGGCGGGGATGAACCGGTAGGCGCGGCGTGTTCGCGAGTCAGTTCGGCATGTTCCCCGCACAGGCGGGGATGAACCGCCGCCTTGCTGCCGGCCATAAATTCCGCGTGGATGTTCCCCGCACAGGCGGGGATGAACCGCTCCCCTTAAAGCGCCGCCGCGAACACTACGCATGTTCCCCGCACAGGCGGGGATGAACCGGGAGCGGCAATGGCAAAAAAAGCGAACCGACAATGTTCCCCGCACAGGCGGGGATGAACCGAAAAGGCTCAAACCGATCCGCCTTCCACATCCATGTTCCCCGCACAGGCGGGGATGAACCGCCCCAACGTATCGAGAACGTCACCATCAATTAATGTTCCCCGCACAGGCGGGGATGAACCGGTTTTCTTTGTGCCTTTGTGAGAGCCGATTTTATGTTCCCCGCACAGGCAGGGGCGTGGAATATGGGAGCAGTTGAACAATCCGAGCTTTAAAATCATCGAATTCGATGACTTTAAAAATTAAACAGCATTACCCTGACGCCACAACAAATAAGCGAAGGATATGCCACAGAAGCTGATTTGCTGAATATGGCCTTGTTCGGCATGACCGCCCGACAGTGATGTGAAAAAAATCCTGACGCTGAAGGCAATATGCGCGATTATGCAGCAATTCATCAGCTTGTTCGAAGGCATGAAAATAAATTGGTCTGATGGGTTTAAATGATGCGACATCTTGATGTGTTTTTAGTTTTTGACTTTATTCTCCTGGTTCACTGCCGCACAGGCCGCTTAGAAAGTGCACTCCGTGACTCTGTGAGAGGTCGCTTTGTTCACTTCTGCACAGGGTCTTGATTGAGACTCTGTGACTTTGTGTGTGAAAAAAGGTCTTCTCGTATGGGAGCGGAGAGGTGTTTGTCGGGCATGGCTCACTGTTCCTGGTGATTGTTTGATTGCCATTGTTTCCCCCGAACCTTTCTGCTATGGTGACGTTACTATGACAACGAACTTCCCTACATGTACGCAACAGCGCTCGATCAATACACCATTGGTGTGTTCGGGGCCTGGTGCGGGCAATGCGGGGCAGGATAAGGGAGTCTGATTCAGACTGCTGATTCGTTCCGATTTTTGTTTGCCCAGGCCACAGACTTTAACAGTCTGTGGCTTTTTTTATGGTTTTTCACCAAGAGATGAAGGAGTTCTAAAAATGTTGGCGGGGTTTGCAGATGGTTCGGTTTTTTTTCCTACGGTCGTTGTGCCTTTATTGGTGTTCCTGGCGCGGATTCTGGATGTAAGTCTGGCGACCTTGCGGATTTCCATGGTCTACCGTGGGCTCAAGCACCTGGCGGCACCGCTGGGTTTTCTTGAGGCGTTGATCTGGGTGCTGGCGATTTCGCAGGTGATGTTGCACCTTGACAATTGGCTGACCTATCTGGCGTTCGCTTTAGGCTTTGGTGCCGGTAATTATGTCGGCTTATTGATTGAAGAGCGGTTGGCATTTGGTAATCTGATTTTGCGGGTGATAACTCCCAATGAAGATACAACCTTGTCCAAGGCGCTGTGGGATGCCGGTTTCGGTGTCACCAGTGTCAGCGCGCGCGGAGAATCCGGCCCGGTGAAGGTTATTTTTACCGTGGTTAAGCGTCGCGATTTAAAAAAAGCTCTGGGCTTGATCCGTCTGTTTAATCCCAATGCTTTTTACACCATCGAAGATGTACGATTTTTCAGTGACACCCATCCGCCCGTGGCACGTGGGACCAGGGGCAGAAAAATGTTTCGCTTCCGTTCAGTCAAGGCGGGCGGAAGTTGATGACTATCCCAGAAAAAGGAATATGGAGATGAAAGAACATACCCTGGTTTTTAGCGATTATGATGTTGAGCGTCTGGAAGAGATTCTTGACGGTTACCGGTTTGCTGCGGCAAAGCGTGGCACGATGGCGGCGTTGGCAGAGGAGTTGAGCAAGGGCAATGTTGTGCCTGCGGGCAAGGTTCCGGCTGATGTGGTGACATTGAACTCGCGTATTGTGTTGCATGATCTGGATAAAGAGATGCGCATGGAAGTGACGCTGGTACTGCCCGCTGCGGCTAACTTTGTTGAAGGGCGTTTGTCGGTGGCTTCGCCGATTGGTACGGCTGTTCTGGGCTATGCTGAAGGGGACATCATCGAATGGCAGGTGCAGTCCGGGGTTAAACGGATTCAGATTGAGAAGCTGCTCTACCAACCGGAGCGGTCCGGGGATTTTCATCTGTAGAACGGGCAGCCCCATGCGGTCTTTTCACCCGGCAATAAAACGGCCCCAGTTGTAAAACAGGGGCCGTTTCAGATGATACCACTATCGGTCACAAAGCTCCGTCGTGCGCTCCGTAGGGGAGAATCAGTGCCTCGGTGTGATTGGTTGTTTGCGGAGGTGATCTGGTGTTTGTTATGTGAGGGTATCATGTTGACGGGGGCGGTTATCTCACCGATAATTTCTTCTGCCTTAAAGGCTGAGAAGATATCCACGAGTTCGTGTCCATCTGGAAACTCCGGTTGGATTCGATGCCGTTTCCGATTTGAAACCCAATTCATCTTTTCCCTGATAACAGGTGCTATGTTGCGATCACCGGTGCTGCTTGTATTCCTGATGCTGATTTCTGCTGTTCTGATCCTGCCTGATCTGTGTCTAGCTGATGATGATACGCATAAGTTGTCTGCACAGCGCCGCAGTACCTTAAGCTTTATCTATGAGAATGATATTTTCAACAGAAGTGATGGACATTACACCAACGGTGTGAGGGTGAGCTGGGTTCCATCCTCTGCTGATACGCCGGAATGGGCATTGTCCATTGCCCGGGTGATTCCCTGGTTTCCTGCTGATGGTGAAGTGCGACATGGTTATTCCATCGGCCAGAGCATGTTCACTTCTGACGATATAACGCAGAAAAATCCTCCTGAAGATTCCCGCCCTTATGCCGGTTGGTTGTACGCCAATATCGGTCTTGCCGTGGAAACCGGTCAATTGCTGGATCAGTTGATACTGACCCTTGGGATTGTTGGCCCGGCATCGTTAGCGGACAAGACACAGAGGCTGGTACATGAGATGGTCGGTTCAGACGAACCCCAGGGATGGGGGTATCAACTGCGCAATGAGCCGGGGGTAATGGTCAGCTGGCAACGCAGTTGGCGGGCTCTTGCGGTACAGCCTCTGGTTGGCAGACAGCTTGATCTGACACCCTATGTCGGGATATCGCTGGGCAATGTCTATACTGGTTCAGGTATCGGGTTTTTCTTGCGTTATGGCAGCAATCTGCCTCTTGATTACGGTCCTCCCAGAATTCAGCCGGGGGGCGTTGGGACCAGCAGTTATGTCCCGACATCGCAGATCGGCTGGTATCTGTTCGGCGGGGTTGAGGGAAGGGCGGTGGCTCGGAATATTTTTTTGGATGGTAATAGCTTTCGCAGCAGCCGCAGTGTCGATAAAAAATATCTGGTTGGTGATGTTCAGGCCGGTGGCGTGCTGGTTTGGAATCGGCTCAGGTTGAGTTATACGCATGTGTGGCGAACACGTGAATTTAAAACGCAGGAGAGTAGAGACACCTTTGGCTCAGTGGCCATGTCGATTCTGTTCTGACGCCGGTATATGCCGTACAAAAGATACAAAGGCTACGACGGATCTTGACCATCGTAGCCTTTGTTGATGTGCAGCTGTTCTGCACAGGACTGCCGCCCAGTGTTAGAGGCGTCATCTGTATCAATCACGTTGATTTTTTTGCTTTTGTTACACGCCGGGTTCGGTGACCCGATACCCCGGTCAGTGCCTGATCTCCTGAGGCAAAATCAGGTTAAGGAGAACGCCGATAACGCCTGCAAGACCGATACCTCCCAGCTTGACGATGGCCAGATCGAAGGTCATGCCGCCAATGCCGAAGACCAGAATAACGGCGACAATGGTCAGATTGCGTGGTTGCATCAGGTCGGTACCGGCACGGACCAGGGTGCTGATGCCGATGACGGCGATGGCACCGAACAAGAGGACCATGATGCCCCCCATGATCGGTACCGGAATGGTGTTGAGCAGGCCACCGAGCTTGCCGACAAAAGCCAGCAGAATGGCGGCAATGGCGGCCCAGGTCATGATGGCCGGATTAAAGGAGCGGGTCAGGGCCACAGCGCCGGAAACTTCGGAGTAGGTGGTGTTGGGTGGGCCACCGAGGAAGGAGGCAACGCTGGTGGCAATACCGTCACCGAGCATGGTGTTCTGGATGCCGGGATCACGGACATAGTCTTTGCCGGTGATGCCGCCGATGGCCATGACATCGCCAAAGTGTTCGATGGCTGGTGCCAGGGCAATAGGTACAATAAACAGAATGGCCTCAAGGTTCCACACCGGCATGGTGAAGCTGGGTACGGCCAGCCAGGGTGCCTGGATAACATTTTGCATTGAGATCAGTGCCGGTGCCGTCCAGTTGGGAAGATCTCCAGGATCAAAGGAGGCCTGGAGTGAGGCGGTCAGGCCGCTGATGTCGAGAAAGAGGGCGGTAATGTATCCGGCAAGGATGCCGCACAGAATCGGTATCAGACGAAAGATTCCCCGGCCTAATAGTGATGAGAGTACCGTTGCCGTCAGAGCCACCCCGGCGATGATAAAGGCGGTGGTTTGCGGCACCAGCCAGGCGCTGCCGTCGCCGGTGCGTCCGGACGCCATGTGGATGGCAACCGGGGCGAGAACCAGGCCGATGACCATGATGACCGGCCCGACCACGACGGGAGGCAGGACCCGGTGGAGAATGCCGCTGCCGAAAATGCGCACGATAATACTCAAGACCACATACAGCAGGCCTGCGGCCAGCAGACCGCACATGGTACCGGCAATGCCCCACTGGCCGACGCCGTAGATGATCGGGGCAATAAAGGCGAAGCTGGAGGCCAGAAAGACCGGAACCTTGCCACGGGTAATGATCTGAAAGATCAGGGTGCCGACACCGGCGGTAAAGAGGGCGACATTGGGGTCGAGACCGGTCAGCAGGGGAACCAGGACCAATGCGCCGAAGGCGACAAACAGCATCTGGGCACCGAGCAGACCGTCCTGCAGGCGGAAATGATAGTCAGTGGGAGCGTGGGTCTTGTTCATTGGCGACTCCTGTTGCAGGGGCATTCTTGCGTAAATATCATTACTTGGTGCCGAAGATTTTGTCGCCGGCATCACCAAGTCCGGGAAGAATATAGCCGTGTTCATTGAGTTTTTCGTCAACGGCGGCAACATAAATATCTACATCGGGGTGGGCTTTGCTGATCCGTTCGATTCCTTCCGGTACTGCAACGAGAAACAGGCCGCGAATTTTGGTGCATCCCGCTTTTTTGAGCATATCGACGCAGGCGACCAGTGAACCACCGGTAGCCAGCATCGGATCAACAATCAGGGCGATGCGATCCTGCATGGAACTGGTCAATTTTTTAAAATAGGTAACGGGCTCCAGGGTTTCTTCATCGCGATAAAGGCCGACAACACTGACACGGGCACTGGGAATCAGGTCAAGTACTCCGTCCATCATACCGAGTCCGGCGCGCAATATCGGGACCACGGTAATCTTTTTCCCCTTGATCCGGTCGACATCGACAGGTCCGTTCCATCCGGTGATGGTTTCGATTTCAGTTTCCAGATCTTTGGTTGCTTCATAGGTCAGAAGACGAGCTATTTCGGAGGCCAGTTCGCGAAAGTCCTTGGTGCTGATATCCTGCTGTCTCATCAGGCCCAGTTTGTGTTTTACCAGCGGGTGCTTTGCTTCATAGACTGCCATGGGGGTCTCCTTGGTTGGGGCTGGGATGGTCGCCGCACAGCATAAAAGGATCACTCCAATCGGTCAAGAAATTAGCCATCGGTGAGGTACAATCAATGTCGTTAAACGACAACAGGTTTTTTTCTCGACAACAAGCTTTATTCGATGCGCCGGATTGAGCTATAGTCACCGGTCGACGTTTCTCCCTTGTCTGCCCGAGAGCTGGTGTACATGAAACCTATACTGTTTAAACATCGTCTTGAGTATGCAGCGGTTCGTTGCTTTGCTCCTGTGATCAGGTTGTTGCCGAGACAGCTGGCCTTGGGGTTGGGGCGGGTTCTCGGCACCTTGGGCCGACTGTTTTTGCCTGGTCGGCGCAAGCTGGCAGAAGACAATGTCCGTCATGCCTTCCCGGAGTGGTCGGAGGTACAGGTAAAGGACCTGGTTCGCCGCAACTTCGAACATCTTGGCATGAACGGAGTCGAATTTCTGCGTCTTGATCTTTTTGATGCGAACAACGTCGAAGAATTCTTTGATGTTGAGGGCGTGGAGCATTTACACCAGGCTGTGGAAGAGGGGCGGGGGGTTATCCTGCTGACGGCTCATCTTGGTTTTTGGGAAGCAGGTAATTATTTTTTTCCGGTTCTTGGACTCTCTCTTGACAGCATTGCCAAGCCGCTTAAAAATCAGTTGACTGACGCCTATTTTTGTAACATTCGCAGTCATTTCGGGGCCGACATTCTCAATAGTCGCAAGGCCGCTCGCCGGATTCTCAAATCACTGCAGTCGGGGCGTGCCATCGGTCTGTTGCTCGATCAGCATGTTTCGCCCCCCGGTTCAATTCGGGTCGATTTTTTTGGACGCAAAGCCTACACCTCAACGGTGATTACCAGTCTGGCGATGAAATACCGGATTCCCATTGTGCAGGCGTTTTGCCTGCGTCAGCCCGATCATCGCTTTCGGGCATGGTTTGAACCGATGATTATCCTTGAAGGTGAAGGCGATGAGGCGGTAGCCGAAAATACCCAGTATCTTTCTCATCTGATGGAAGCGGCGATACGTCAGGATCCCAGTCAGTGGTTCTGGGTGCACCGGCGCTGGCGTAAGAAAAAAGTAAAAAAACTCAAATCGGCAACTAAATAGTGTCCATCCGGAAACTCCGGACGGAAACTAAATAGCAATAACAGAGGATGACGGAGATCCTGATTTTATGAAGTTAGAGCAAGAAATAGCCAAGCGTCGCACCTTCGGTATCATCAGCCACCCTGATGCCGGTAAAACCACCTTAACGGAAAAACTGTTGCTCTTTGGTGGTGCGATCCAGATGGCCGGCACGGTCAAGGCACGTAAATCCGATCGCCATGCCACCAGTGACTGGATGAATATTGAAAAGGAGCGGGGAATTTCTGTCTCCTCCTCGGTGATGAAGTTCGATTATCGTGATTTTGAGATCAATCTTCTCGATACCCCCGGCCACCAGGATTTTTCCGAGGATACTTATCGGGTCTTGACTGCTGTTGACAGTGCCCTGATGGTCATCGACAGTGCCAAAGGTGTCGAGCCCCAGACGGAAAAGCTCATGGAGGTCTGCCGGATGCGTAATACCCCGGTGCTGACCTTTATCAACAAGCTTGACCGGGAAGGTTTATCGCCACTGGATATTCTCGCCGATATTGAGGAAAAGCTGCAGATTGAATGTGCGCCCCTGTCATGGCCCATCGGTATGGGGAAACGTTTCAAGGGGGTTTACAACCTCTATCGGAATGAATTGCACCTGTTCCGCCCCGGCGAGGATCGACGCAAAGCCGATATTGTCAAGATTGATGATATCTTGAGTCCGGAGCTTGATCGGCTGCTCGGCACTCAGGCGCAAGAATTGCGTGAGGATATCGAACTCCTTTCAGGGGCGGCCAATCCTTTCGACCGCGATGAATACCTGCGTGCCAACCAGACGCCGGTTTTTTTCGGCAGTGCCATCAATAATTTTGGCGTCCAGGAAATGCTTGATGCCTTTGTTGAGCTGGCACCGCCGCCGGGAGTCCGAGCTGCAGCCGAGCGGATGGTGGCTCCCGCTGAGCCACAGTTTTCCGGTTTTGTTTTCAAAATCCAGGCGAACATGGATCCGGCCCATCGCGATCGGATCGCGTTTTTGCGTATCTGTTCCGGACGTTTTACTCGCGGCATGAAAGTGCGTCATCATCGCATCGGTAAAGAGATTTCCCTGGCCAATGCCACCATTTTCATGGCTCAGGATCGTGCCCATGTTGAGGAGGCTTTTCCTGGAGATATCATCGGCCTGCACAATCACGGCACCATAAAAATCGGTGATACCTTTACCGAAAAGGAGCCGTTGAAGTTCACTGGTATCCCCAGTTTTGCCCCGGAGCATTTCCGCCGTGTGCGACTGAAGGATCCTCTTAAATCAAAACAATTACAAAAAGGGCTGACCCAGTTGGCAGAAGAAGGTGCAGTCCAGGTCTTCAAGCCGATCAACGGCGCTGAATTCATTCTGGGCGCTGTCGGTGTGCTGCAATTTGATGTCACCATGGAGCGCTTGAAGGCAGAGTATAATGTTAATGCCGTTTACGAGGGGGTTGATTTCACTACGGCCCGTTGGGTTCGCTGCAACGACCGTAAACAGATGGATGAATTTCAGAAGAAAAACCAGAACAACCTGGCTATCGATGCCGAGGGGGAGCTGACTTATCTGGCCGCGAGTGAATGGCGTTTGCAGCATACGATGGAGCAATGGCAGGGGGTTGAGTTTATGAAGTCGCGGGAGCATAGCTGATCCTGATGGCCGGGGCTGGTCGTTGCGGTGTTTGGCCGTGGCGGCGCTACTACGCTGGTATTGATTAAAGTGTTTGGCTATGCTAATTTTCAGGGGGTCTGAGCTTCTCTGTGGCCCTCTCTTTCTGACGACGGATTATCTATGGCTTCCGGCTGGCAACAGTTCTCATCCATCAAGTCCCGTCTGCAGTTCCTTTCTATTGTTTCTCTCCTGGTTTTTTTGCTGGTGGTGGTTTTTGTTGTCAGTTTGCTGATTCATTTACGCCGGGATGTCGATCTGCTCATCGGCGAGCATTTTGAGCAGGTGCTGGTTAATTCGCACAATCGAGCAGACTTTGGCGCTCTGATAACGCGTCTTGGGGTCTTTCGCAATACTTTTTACGGCAATGCCGACCTGGTGGCAACGGAAGGGCGGGAACTGGAAGCCTTGATCGCGCAGCTTGCCGGACGGGTAACGGATACTGAACAGAGTCTTCTTTTGTATCGCCTGCAGAAGGAATATCACATTTTCCTTACGCGTGCGTACTGGATCAACTTTACCCTGCTGCAACGGCGTTGGCAGGAGGAAGGTCTCGACGATTTGCTGCAGTTCAGCAGCGAAACCTTGATTGAGCAGATCGATGCTGGTGCCATTTCTGGTGACGCTGTTGAGTATTTTATTCTATTGCGGCGTTTGCGTGTCGGTTTTCAACGTTTTTCCAGTCTGTTCCTTTCCCATGATCGAACTCCCGGTGATTATTTAAAAACTATCGACAGTCAGTCGATTGAAGCGGCACTTCAGCCGTTAAGGGATGTTGGTAATAACTTTGTCAATGAACCAGCTCCCCACAACCAGATCGGGCGGGAGTTGCTTTCCCGGCTCGATTACATTGTTTATCTGCTGGAACAGTATCAGCGCGAGAGGGGTTTTCTCGTCGATCAAAGCGCTGAGCTTGATTATTTGACCGGTCATATCATGTCGACCATGGAGATCCTTGACCGGCAGACCGGCACTGCGGTCAGGAGTGCCAGGGGTGAAATAGGAACAACCCTGTATCAGGTGTTTGTTGCCGCTCTGGTTGTCTGTTTTGTCCTTGTAACGGCGGCAATCTTCAGTCACCGCTGGTTGTTTATCCGTCATGTTCTCGAACCCTTGACCCTGGTTGGACAGCGCCTGAAAGCTTTTCAGCAGGGCGACCATTCAACACCTATGCAGCTGAAGCGTGTCGATGAATGGAATCAGATTGAGTCCGTCTTCAATGATATGTTGGGCAGCCTTGAGGCGAGTCTGATTTCATTGCGAGATTCGGAGCGCCGCTACCGGGAAATTTTCACCAATGCCACCGAAGGAATCTTTCGTGCCGGTCTTGATGGTCGCTTTCTGGCCTTGAATCCGGCGGCGGTGACCATGTTGGGTCATTCGTCCGAACTCGAAGCGATTGCCTATTATGAGGACCTGGAAAGCCAACTCTACAGTAATCCGGAGGATCGTCGCCGATTGTTGGCCGATCTCCATGAATACGGTAAAAATACCAATGAAGAGGTGATGGTAAAGCGCCGGGATGGTCAAGCGTTCTGGATGCAACTGAATACTCATCTGGTTTACACTGAGGATGGCAGACCGTTGTTCATTGAGGGAACCGTCCGCGATATCACCGAGCGCAAGGTTGCTGAAGAAAACCTGCATCAGATCAAGAACTTTCTTCAGTTGGTCGTCGATTCCATGCCGTCAATACTCATCGGAGTGGATGCGGATCAGAAGATTACCCTGTGGAATCGCAAGGCCGAGCAGGAGTGCCGCCTGCGCGCCGCCCAGGCCCTTGGGGTGGATCTGCGCCAGGTAGTGACTCTGTTTGACGGTGATTTGTTGACGGAAAAAATCGATGAAGCTCTGATATCACACAAGTCGATCCGTCTGTCCAAAGTTGAAGGCTGTCAGGCGCAGGGCGGGCGAAAACGACATTTTGATGTTCTTATCTACCCTCTGCCTGCCGAAGAAGCCGGGGGAGCGGTAATCCATATCGATGAAGTTACTGAACATGTGGCCCTGGAGCAGATTCTGCTGCAGAAGGAGAAGATGGAATCGATTGCCGGTCTGGCTGCCGGTTTCGCCCATGAATTGAATAACCCGCTGGCGGTTATTCTGCAGAGTGTTCAGGTGCTTGAGCGTCGCTTGTCGCCCGATTTTTCCAAGAATTGTGAAACTGCGGAGGAGCTTGGCACGTCGATGACGGTTATCAGTGACTATCTGCGGCAGAAGAAATGTGACACCATGCTGGCCTCCATTGCCGAAGCCGGTAATCGTGCGGCAAAAATCGTTGAAAATATTCAGACGTTCAGCCGCCGTACTACCAGTGATTTTACCCGCCATCATCTTGAGGAGCTGGTTGACAGAACCCTCGATCTGGCGGTCAGTGATTATGATATGCGCCGCCACCTGAATTATCAGCGTATCCGGATTGTCCGTGAATTCCGTCAGGTTCCTGATGTGGTTTGTGATTCCGGCCAGATACAGCAGGTTATTCTGATCTTGTTAAAGAATGCGGCCCAGGCACTGACACGCGTCGAAAATGATCCGCAGATTGTCCTTCGTATTCAGGCCAAGGGCGACTATGTGTGTCTGATGGTGCAGGATAACGGCATTGGCATGTCTGCTGATGTTTGTCGGCGCGTATTTGATCCCTTCTATTCGACCCAGGAAACGGGTCAAGGGGTTGGATTGGGGTTGTCAATCGCCTATTATATTATCACGCAGAATCATCGCGGCTTTATGTCTGTGTCTTCAGAGGCGGGATCCGGTAGCAGCTTTGAACTGTATCTGCCGACGCTGCAATAACACGAACAAAGATAAGCTCAGATTTCGTATTTGACTGCGGGCGGAAGTAAAGGAGGTTTGGGTGGCGAACCTGCCAACACGTTCAATTATTAAGGAACTGCTAAGAGCGACTTCTGCCCAACATGATGTCCGAGTCTGCGGCTGGGTCCGATCAGTGCGTCGCGGCAAGGATGTCGTTTTTATTGCCCTGAATGACGGTAGTTGTCAGGCAACTTTGCAGATTGTGGTTGCTTCCGAGTTGTTGCGGGCCCTTACGCCGGGCGCACTGGGAACCGGATCCTGCATCGAGGCCAGGGGGGATCTGGTTGCTTCCCCCGCCGGTGGTCAGTTGTGGGAGCTGCAGGCCGGTCAGATTGTGCTGGTCGGAGGGGTTGATGCTGATTATCCGCTTCAGAAAAAACGCCATTCCTTTGAATACCTGCGCAGTATCGCTCATCTGCGCCCGCGTGCAAACACCTTCGGTGCTGTTTTTCGCATGCGCAGCGCTCTCTCTTTTGCCGTGCATCAGTTTTTTCATGAGCGTGGTTTTCTTTATGTCCACACTCCCATCATTACCACCAATGACTGCGAAGGCGCAGGTGAAATGTTCCGGGTGACGACCCTTGATCCCCTGAGTGCGCCGCGTGCTGATGGTCGGGTTGACTGGTCGCAAGATTTCTTTGGTGAAAAAGCCGGTCTGACCGTCAGTGGCCAGTTGCAGGGTGAGCTGTTTGCCATGGCGTTTGCTGATATTTATACTTTCGGACCGACCTTCCGGGCTGAAAACTCCAATACCAGCCGCCATGCCAGTGAATTCTGGATGATCGAACCGGAGATGGCCTTTGTCGATCTGGCCGGCAACTGTCTTCTGGCTGAAGAGTTTTTTCGCTATCTGGTTGTGTATGCGTTGTCCCATTGCCGGGAAGATCTGGAATTTTTTGATCAGCGCATTGAGCCGGGATTGATTGAACGTCTGGAAAAGCTGTCACGGGCAAAGTTTCATCGTGTTACCTATGGTGAGGCCGTTGACCTGCTGAAAAAATCAGGGCGTCATTTCGAGTTTCCTGTCGCCTGGGGGGCAGATCTGCAGTCAGAACACGAGCGCTATCTGACGGAGGAGATCTTTGGTGGGCCGGTTTTTGTCACTGACTACCCCGAGCAGATCAAGGCCTTCTATATGCGCCTGAACGATGACAATAAAACCGTGGCGGCTATGGATTTATTGGTGCCGCGAGTCGGTGAGATCATCGGCGGCAGTCAGCGCGAAGAACGTCTGGCGCTACTTGAGCAACGTATGCAGGGCCACGGGATCGATCCGGTTTCCCTTGATTGGTACCTTGATACACGCCGTTGGGGCAGTTGTCCCCATTCAGGGTTCGGTCTCGGCTTTGAACGCCTGCTCATGTATCTGACCGGCATGGAGAACATTCGTGATGTTATCCCCTTCCCCAGAACGCCGGGGCAAGCCCGGTTTTAAGGGCAAAGAAACCGGAAGGGTTTCGGGAATAGAACGGCTATGCATAATCAGTTTTTTTGTAAACCTTGAGTATTCTTCAATGCATGGTTATAATCCAGTAACCCTTTAGCGCTGAATAGGCGCCGTGCCCGGTCCGCCATCGGCTACTATAGAACGTTGTTATTGATGCCTGCCGTGGTAACTTCTTTCCATTGAGTTTGGCGTTAACGTTTCTGCTTGCCGGTGGGTCTGGTTTTAATTTTCTAATAAAGCCATCTTGGTCAAACCAGTGGCGATCAGTGTGCTATACTCAAGCGATCTGTTGATGCTCACATCGGGTGGGCTTTTTAAACCATCGTATCAAGGAGGCCAAAGCAATGAAAAAACTGTTCATGTGTGCGCTTGCCGTTACTCTTGCCGTGGGGTTTGCACCGATTCCCGAAGCGGCAGCCAACCAGTTTGTCACCATTGGCACTGGTGGTGTTACCGGTGTCTACTATCCTACCGGCGGTGCTATCTGTCGTCTGGTCAATATGGATCGCAGGGAGCATGGTATCCGTTGCTCCGTTGAAAGTACCGGTGGCTCAATTTACAACCTGAATACTATTCGTGCCGGAGATCTGGATCTGGGTATCGTTCAGTCTGACTGGCAGTACCATGCCTATAACGGTACCAGTACTTTTGAAGCTGCCGGACCCAACCGGGAATTGCGCGCTCTTTTCTCTCTTCACCCGGAACCTTACACTGTTGTTGCTCGTGCTGATGCCGGTGTCAAAAATTTTGAGGACTTGAAAGGCAAGCGGGTCAATATCGGAAATCCGGGTTCCGGTCAGCGTGCCACCACCGATGTTGTCCTTGAAGCTCTGGGCTGGACCGTAAGGGACTTTCGTCTTGCTTCCGAATTGCGTCCTGCCGAGCAGGCTGCTGCAATGTGCGACAACCGTGTAGATGCCATCATCTATACTGTTGGTCATCCTAACGGTTCCATTCAGGAAGCTACCACCACTTGCGATGCTGTACTGGTGAATGTTGCCAGCCCGGAAATCCAAAAGTTGGCTGCTGATAGAGACTATTACCGCATGGCCACTATCCCCGGCGGTATGTATCGCGGCAACAACGAAGACACCACCACTTTTGGTGTCGGCGCGACCTTTGTTTCTTCAACCAAGGTTCCCGAAGATGTGATTTATCAGGTTGTCAAAGCCGTATTTGACAATTTTGATGATTTCAGACGTCTTCATCCGGCGTTCGAAAATCTGAAGAAAGAAGAAATGGTCAAGGATGGCCTTTCAGCACCATTGCATCCGGGTGCTATCAAATACTTCAAAGAGGCAGGCCTGCTCTGATAGGTGTTGCCGAAAGTGCACCGCTTCGGCGGTGCACTTTTTTTTTGCTGTAACGCCTGGACGGCTGTCTGAAAGATCGTGTCGATTGAAAACTGAGCTCTGAGCCGTGCTGATCTGCGGTCAGGATAATGTGTGACTATTTGGAATGTTGGCATTTTGTGCCTATCTGGATCGAAGGGGCAGAAACATGAGTGAAAGCAAGGTAACCAGTAAACTCGATGAAAAGCTCAAAAAGGTGATGGCCGAGACCGAAGGGGGGGCACGCAATCCAACGGGTGCCGTACCGAAAAAGGTGCTCTTTTTTGTGCCGTTGCTGTGGACGCTTTTTCAGTTATGGTATGCCTCTCCCCTGCCTTATTTATTCAATATCCTCGTTTTGAATGATACCCAGGCGCGCTCCATTCACCTGGGATTTGCCATGTTTCTTGCTTTTGTCGCCTTTCCGACACTCAAACGTTCGCCCACCAGATATATTCCCCTGCAGGACTGGGTTGTTGCTGCTGTTGCCGCATTTTGCGCTGTTTATCTCTACCTGTTCAATGCAGAGTTGGCAATGCGACCGGGGGCACCGACAACCCTCGATATGATCGTTGCGGCAACGGGTTTGGTGTTGCTGCTTGAGGCGACTCGCCGTGCCCTTGGTCCACCCTTGATGGTTGTTGGAACCATCTTCATGATTTACGCCTTTGGCGGCCAGTACATGCCTGATATTATTGCCCACCGGGGGGCCAGTCTTGCCAAAGGGATGTCCCACTACTGGCTGGGGACCGAAGGGGTTTTTGGTGTCGCTCTTGGTGTGTCAACCAGCATGGTCTTCATGTTCGTGCTGTTTGGTGCATTGCTGGAGAAGGCCGGGGCCGGCAACTATTTCATTCGCACCTCTTTCGCTGCTTTGGGACATTTTCGCGGTGGTCCGGCCAAGGCCGCAGTTGTGTCATCGGGGATGACCGGTATCGTTTCCGGATCTTCCATTGCCAATGTTGTCACCACCGGCACCTTTACCATTCCATTGATGAAAAAGGTTGGTTTCAAGCCGGAAAAAGCCGGTGCCATTGAAGTCGCCTGCTCCACCAATGGACAGCTGATGCCGCCGGTCATGGGTGCGGCGGCCTTTCTGATGGTTGAATATGTCGGAATCAGCTATATCGAGGTCATCAAGCATGCGTTTCTGCCGGCGGTTATTTCCTATATTGCTCTGCTCTACATCGTCCATCTTGAGGCCTGTAAAATGGGGCTCGAAGGGATGAAGCGACCGGTAGCAACCAGCTTCACCCAGAAGATTTTTTCTTTCTCAACGGCTATTGTACTGCTGTTGCTGATTGCTGCCGGTACCTACTATGGCTTGGGCTGGATCAAGGTCGTGGCCGGTGGTGCTGCTTTTGCAATTGTTCTGGTGCTGCTCCTTGCGGTCTATCTGGTGCTGCTCTGGATTGCCTGCAAGGTGCCGGAGCTTGAAATAACAACGGAAATCAAGGAGTTGCCGCCGTTAAAAGAGACCGCCCAGGCGGGTTATTATTTTATGCTACCGGTAGTGGTTTTGATGTGGTGCCTGGTGGTTGAACGCATGTCACCGGCGTTGTCAGCGTATTGGGCGACCGTGTTGATGATCTTCATTCTTTTGACCCAGCGTCCGATCAAGGGCTGGTTTCGTAAGGCCAAGGGTGCCGAATACGCCGTGATGACCGGTGCTGCCGAACTCATCAACGGTCTGGTAGCCGGGGCGCGCAATATGATCGGTATCGGGGTTGCGACCGCCGCCGCCGGGATTGTGGTCGGCACCGTAACCCTGACCGGTATCGGCCTGGTGATGACCGAGTTTGTTGAATTTATCTCCGGCGGCAGCCTGATGCTGGTACTCTTGTTTACCGCAATTATCAGTCTGTTATTGGGGATGGGCCTGCCAACTACTGCCAACTATATTGTTGTGTCAACCCTGATGGCACCGGTTGTCGTTGAACTGGGGGCCGCCAACGGCTTGATCGTTCCGTTGATAGCGGTTCATCTGTTTGTTTTCTATTTTGGTATTCTGGCCGACGATACCCCGCCTGTGGGCCTGGCGGCTTTTGCGGCGGCCGGAATTTCCGGTGGTGACCCCATCCGTACGGGTATCCAGGGCTTTACCTACGACATGCGGACGGCGATTCTGCCCTTTATGTTTATCTTCAATAATCAATTGTTGCTGATCGGCCTGACGGGCTGGTTTCACCTGCTGATTGTCGTGATCACGGCGCTGATTGCGATGCTGTGTTTTGCCTCGGCAACTCAGGGATATATGCTGACCCGTAATCGTAAATGGGAATCCCTGGTACTGTTGGTGATCGCCATTGGTCTGTTCCGTCCGGGGATCGTCTGGGATCGCCTCTATCCGCCGTTGATGGAGGAGCCACCTTCGGAGTTGGCGGCCTGGATCGGCGATATGGAGCCTGGTGATGCCATGCGCCTGACCCTTCAGGGTGAGCGTCTGAGCGGCAGAGAATATGTCAAGGCAATTATGTTGACGGTCGGCGATGAACCGACCGGCGCGGATCGTCTGGAGGCACTGGGGATTGAAACCATAGAAATAGACGGACGCATCTTTGTCGATATGGTCAGGTTTGCCAGCCCGGCTGCCCGTGCAGGGATTACTTTTGACGAGGAGATTATCAACTTTCAGATACCAACGAAAAGGCCACCCAAGGAATTGTTGTATATTCCCATTCTGGCCATGCTGGCAGGGGTGTGGACAATTCAATTCCGGCGTAGAAAAAAGAAAGCAGCAACCGGCTGAAAAGATGAGGTTGCGCTATATTTTGCTGTGGAGTTTCTCTGCGCAGGTACTAGAGTATTACCGCCTTTCAAGGAGGAGTTGTCGATGGAAGTGAAAATGCAGAACATCCTTGTCGCTCGCGATATGGGAAAGGAATCAGCCCGGGTGATCCGTTATGCCCTCGAGCTGGGAGTCAAGTTTCATGCCCAGGTTCACGTGCTGCATGTCATGCCGACGGTTGATGCCTCGGTAATGAACATGGTTTCACTGGCCATGGGTGCCGACAAACTGGCAGAATTCAACAAACAGAACGAGATGGAGTTGGCCGAGCAGACCCGTAAACAACTGCATGCCATTATCGAGGCAGAAAAAGAACTGATGGAAGAGGAGGTGGCCCATCCGGTCAAGGTTGAGGTGCGTCACGGTGAGCCGGTACCGATGATATTGACCATTGCCGATAAGCTTGACGCTGACCTGATCGTTGTCGGCAGTCACAGCAAGGGGCGCCTGGAATATGCATTCCTCGGCAGTGTTGCCGAAAAAATCCTGCGCAAATCTCACCGACCGGTGATGATTGTGCCACCAACGGCCTTGAAAAAGAAAAAAAAGAAATAAGGAGATAAACATGAACGATGCTATGGAACGTAGTGCCGCAGTGCTTTTTAAGGGAAATCCGGCCACTTTGCTTGGCCCTGAGATCAAGGTCGGTGACAAGGCCCCGGATTTTCGCGTTGTTGATAACGGTTTGCAACCGGTCACTCTGGCAACGGATAGCGGAAAAATTCGCCTGATTACGGTTGCGCCGTCTCTGGATACCCCGGTATGTGACACCATGACGCGGACATTCAATCAGGATGCTGCCGCTCTGCCTGATTCTGTTGTTGTTTATACCATTACTGTCGATCTGCCCTTTGCCCAGAAGCGTTGGTGCGGCAATGCCGGTATCGACAAGGTCAAGACCCTGTCCGACTATCAGGATCGTTCCTTCGGGCTCAATTACGGGGTGTTGCTCAAGGATCTCAAACTTCTCGCCCGTGCGGTTTTCGTTATTGATGCCGATGATAATGTGGCGTATGTCGAAGTGGTTGCGGAAGTTACTGCCGAGCCGGATTACAATGCCGCCCTGAACGCACTCAAGGCGCTGCTGTAGAGCCCTTTGGTGATAGTAGACAAAAAAGCCCCCGTGATTTAACGGGGGTTTTTTTGTGGTAGCGAAGTTGCTTAGTAGATGCGTCGCGCTTTGCTGGAAATTCTTGTCTCGCCGCGACCACGGTCAACAGGATAGCGCAGATTCTGAATCTGCTCCTGCACCTCTTGGGGGGGAGCAGGGGTGAAGTGCGAAACAACACCCATCAGGGCAAAGTTGATCAGCATGCCGACGGTGCCAATACCTTCAGGAGATATGCCGAACCACCAGTGCTCCGGGGTGTTGGCCTGTGGATTGAACAGGGTAAAGTAGCCGATGTAGGCGGTGGTGAAGAGAATGCCACCGAGCATGCCGCTAATGGCACCATAATTGTTAATTCTTTTGCTGAAAATACCCATGATGATCAGCGGAAAAAAAGATGAAGCCGCCAGGCCGAAGGCAAATGCCACGACCTGGGCAACGTAGCCCAAGGGAAAGATACCGAACAGCCCGGCCACGACAACAGCGCCGGCGGCAGCACAGCGTGCCCACAGCAATTCACCCTTTTCAGAGATACTGGGCATCAGCACCCCTTTGATCAGATCGTGGGAAATAGCAGAGGCAATGACCAGAAGCAGTCCTGCGGCTGTTGACATGGCCGCCGCCAATCCACCGGCTGCAACCAGAGCAACAACCCAGTTTGGCAGCCCGGCGATTTCCGGCGCGGCAAGGACGATGATATCCCGGTCAACATAAATTTCATTGGCACTGTCGGTTAGCATGTTCTTGACCGTCTGTTGGCCAAAGGCACCCGGGTGGCCGATCTGTTTGGGTTTGCCGACAATGGCATCCCCTTGAGCGTACTGGATACGACCATCTCCATTTTTATCCACCCAGGCAATCAACCCCGTCTGCTCGCCATTTCTGAACCATTCTGGAGCGTCCTCATAAGGGACCTCATGGATGCTGGTGATGAAGTGAGTGCGGGCAAAAACGGCAACGGCAGGGGCACTGGCATACAGAAGAACAATGAATATCAGGGCCCACCCCGCTGAAGCGCGAGCATCCCTGATACGGGGCACGGTGAAAAAGCGGATGATGACGTGAGGCAGCCCCGCTGTACCAAGCATCAAGGCCAACACGACAAAAAGTACATCTATTTTGGGACGGCTGCCGGATGTGTACTCGGCAAAACCCAGATCGGTATGCAGATCATTGAGGACGGCAAGCAGATGGCGTCCCTGCGCGCTGGAGTCGCCAAGGATGGCCGCCCCTTCAGCACTGACACTGCTGCCGATTCCAAAAAAAGGTGCCGGGTTGCCCGTCAGCATGATGGAGATAAAAATAGCCGGAATCATGTAGGCGACAATCAGGATGCAGTATTGGGCAACCTGGGTGTAGGTGATGCCTTTCATGCCACCAATAACGGCATAGAAAAACACCACAAACATGCCGATAACCACGCCGGTATTGATTGGAACTTCAAGAAAGCGCGCAAAAACAACCCCAACCCCGCGCATCTGTCCGGCAATATAGGTAAATGAGATCAGGATGGCGCACAGAACAGCAAACAGCTTGGCAAACTGGGAGTAATAACGATCACCGATAAACTCCGGGACAGTATAGCGTCCATATTTGCGCAGGTAGGGGGCAACGAGCATGGCCAGCAGCACGTAGCCGCCGGTCCAGCCCATCAGGTACATGGAGCCGTCTCGTCCCATAAAGGAGATCAGACCGGCCATGGACAGGAATGAGGCGGCAGAAATCCAGTCGGCACCGGTAGCCATACCGTTTAGAACCGGATGGAGCGATCTGTTGGCAACGTAGAAATCGCCTGTCGATTTGCTGCGTGCGTGCAGAGCGATGCCGACATAGAGAAAAAGCGTGACGGAAACCAGAATCCAGCTCCAGGCCAGTATGCTCATGGCTTGACATCCTTTCTCAGCCCGGTGGATTTAGTCTTCATAGACATCATATTTCTGATCCAGCTGGTTCATCAGGCGGACATAGATGAAAATGAGGATACAAAAAATAAAAAGAGATCCCTGATTGGCGAACCAGAATCCGAGAGGAAAGCCGAAGAGGTTAAAGCGATCCAGATAGTCAACAAAAACAATACCGAACAGACAGGACACAGTGAACCAGACAGACAGGAGCAGGAGCACATACCTTAGTGTTTCTTTCCAGTAATTGCGAAGTTGTTGTTCTCTGTCCATGGGGCCTCAAGGGGGGTCAGAGGAGGGGAGACGCTGCACTCGATAAACTGGCATTAATCTTAATCTGACAAAGTTAAGTTGTAAAGAATGATTTGATATGTGGACATCAAAAACCGGCCATATTGCCGCTGGTGCAGGGGAATGTTCCTGTTGCCGCTTACCGGTATTTAAGTGATCTGCTTTGAAAAATGACGTTTGGTTGAGTCCTGGAGCTTGGAGGCAACGCGAAATGCTTCTTTGAGCAGATCCTGTTCATTTTTTGACAGCTCGTATGGGTTGAGGAAATGAGAAGGGAACTTACCCTGTTCGATGAGGGAAATTTCATTGCGCAGGCGCAAAAAAGTAAAGGCTTCAAAGGCCGCCTTGATGTGTTCGGCTGTCTCCGGAGTGAATATTTTCAGGCGCACAAGTTCGTCAATGCGTTCAGAGGTTGTGGTGACATCGATCTGTTGTTCAAGCAGAAACATGCGCACGCAATCAACGATAATAATGCTGCCGGACTCTTTTACCGACAGGGTTCCCTTGTGTTCTTTTTCACGGCTGGTGCTAAAGCGACCAATGAGACTTAGGGGG
>OBJA01000815.1_pt1 | contig 25053 bp, 24 predicted proteins | sample 1519751 | NCBI WGS metagenome assembly OBJA01 (sample SAMEA3881238, study PRJEB22517) | soil metagenome | biome: lake sediment; feature: soda lake sediment; material: sediment, water from around vicinity | place: India | collected 2013-12-23 | depth 3 m
CGTGCTCTTCGTGGTTAAATAATCAAAGCCTTTATTCTGTCTTCGAAAGGACGCCGCAAGGCGTTTTTCTTATATATTTATCTCGCGTCCTTCGCGATCTTGGCGAGAAAACAAAAGACCCGCAACGGCTTGGGAGAAAGCCTTTGGGGGAAGGGGACGTGTTCTCTCGCAAAGCGCAAAGGCGCAAAGGGTGGGAGGGGGACTGGAAGAGGTTCGTTTTAACATATAAGAATTAATAGGTTTTCGGGGTGGAAAAACCTATATATTTTAAACCATGAAGATGAAAGACCATGAAGGTGCAAGCAGAAATACTAGAAAGAGAAGATGTAAGTTGTTTCTCTTTGCGAGAAAATAAAGATAAACTTGCATTTAGACTTGGATTCTTCATGCTCTTCAGGGTTATAAAAAATAGGGCAAGAAGATTGAATTGTCCACCTCAAATCCAAAGGACGACGTAGGCGTTTTTCTTATCTGGGTTGAAGAAGAATTATGACGAAGGTCACTAGATTATAGGCGAAAATTACATTATAGTTATCTTGGGGATGTGTAATTTTTCGCTTTTCATCGGGTCTTCTCTGGTGACGAGCGACCCATGACGAGCGTAAAGGGTAGTACATGCAGTAAGGTAGAGTGGCTATTGGGTGGAGGGGTTAAGGTGAGAACAGCCATTGGAGTATCGTTACTTTCTTTGGCCGCGCTTTTTTCGATCTTTATCTGCGTCTATTTTTTGATGTTCGGTAAGCGCTCTAAGTTGCTTTATTCCTTTATCGCCACCCAAGTCTTGACTGCCCTCTGGTCCTTGAGCCACGCCGCGGAACTTCTGGCTTTCAGCCGAACCATGCGTTGGATTACGGTCTGTTTTATGAATGCCGCTATCTTCTATATCGGCTTTGCTTGGTTGTACTTTGCCGCACAATACACCGCGGCTCGTTGGCGGGGGAATAAGCGGGTCATCCTTCTCCTCCTGGCGATCCCTACGGCGCTTTACATCGGATTTCTCACCAATCACCGTCATGCGTTAATGTACAGCACTTTTGAACTAAGAAGGATGGTCTTCGGTATTCTCTTCTGGATCCATCTTGCCTTTGTCTATCTCTATATCATCGCGGGGACGCTGATGATCATCAGGCATTCCCGCCGAACCATTGGTTTTGAGAAGAAACGGGCGCTCCTTCTCAGTCTTGCCGTTTTTATGCCTCTGCTCTCGAATGTTTTCCATATAACAAGAGTTGCTCGATTGCCCTTCGATATTACGCCCATCAGTTTTTCGCTGTCTTTTCTTTTCTTTGCTGTGGCGACGTTTAAATATCGTTTTTTAAGCGTGATCCCGGCGGCGTTACGAAAAGTCTTTGAGAGTATTGAGGACTCCATCATCCTATTGGATAACGAAGGGGCGATTATCGCTTCCAACCCGGCGTTCAAGCATATGTTTGGCGCTGACGTCATGGATTCCATCGACGACTTTGTGGTGAATCTACAGGAAAAGGCCACCGATCCTGAGGATTATGAACATCTTCTCAAGGCCGTTGCTGTCGGGAATGATACTGCGATATACGGGGAGATCCGCCTGGTCAATATTCCTTGTCGGCCACGCCAGCTTCAATATTTATCGTGTGATGATGACGCGGCAGACTGCTTAAACAGCGCGGAGCCGAAGGTTTTTCGCTTTGCCGTCCAACCGGTATATGAGCGGAAGCAAGGGATAGAAAACATCGGCCGGGTTGTTACATTGACTGATATTACGCCTTACAAAAGGTTGACGGAGGAATTGGAAGAGAAAAACCAGGAATTGACCGAGGTCAATCGTCAACTCAAAGAATATACGTTAGCCGTTTCCGAGCTTGCTGCCATTAAGGAAAGGAACCGGATGGCCAGGGACATCCATGATACGCTGGGACACACATTGACACTATTGACGAAGATCCAAGAGACGGCGCTGGTGGATTGCGGCATGGACGATATAAAGGTCCGAACCGCATTGGAGAAGGCGAATGGGATAACCCGTGACGGACTTAGAGAACTAAGGCTGGCCATCCATAAGATGATGCCGGATATGAGGGAATCCGAGACGCTCCATGAGTGCCTCGGTCAATTGGCGGCAAGCTTCCAAGGGTCTGGGGTCCGGATCGAGGTGATGTTTGATGGCGATGGGGAATGCCAGAGTCCGGCATATACAGAGGTGGTCTATCGCATCTGCCAAGAAGCCGTCACCAACTCGCTGAAGCACGGACAGGCGGATGAAATCCATATCATGGTAAGGCTTTTGGACGAAGGGATCAGTCTCTTTGTCATCGATAATGGGTGCGGCTGTAAAGAGATCCAAAAGGGATACGGGTTGGCTGGCATGGAGGAGCGCGTTAAAAAGCTGGATGGCCGTATCGTCTTTGGCTCCGATGGTGAGCATGGTTTCAATATCCATGTAGAGATTCCGTTACGAGGTGACTGTTGAATGTATCGCATTATCCTGGTGGACGATCAGAACAGCTTCTTAGAAGCGCTCAAGTATACGTTGGAGCAGAGCGGAGAGATTCAAGTCGCGGCATGCGCATCCCATGGCCGTGAAGCGTATGAGCTCTGCCAGACCCACCGTCCCGACCTGGTTCTGATGGACTTGGTGATGCCGGTATGCGACGGGATCGAGGGAACCGATTTGATCAAATCCTATGATCCCGGTATAAAGGTTCTGGTTTTAACGACCTTCAGTGACGACGAGGCGATCACCAAAGCACTCCAACGCGGTGCCGATGGGTATCTGATGAAGGAGATCGAGACGAAGGAGATCGTTACGGCGATCCGGAGCGTGATGAGTGGATTTGGCGTGTTCCAAAATAACGTCTTGGAGAGGATGACCAAACTGTTGGAGCCGCCGACCCGGCGAGAAGAAGCGCAGATCTTGGAGGGAAACATCTTAAACACGAAGGAGATTGAGATCATCCACTGTATCGTCGATGGAATGAGTAACCAGGAGATCGCGGAGAAGCTCTTTTACACCGAAGGAACCGTAAAGAACATCATCACTGGAATCCTAGCCAAGCTGCACGTCAAGGACCGAACTCAGCTTGCTGTCTTTGCGGTCCGAAACCGATGGGTCTGAATGGTGCTCTGTCCATAACAGGGCATTATTTTTTTGGCAAAAGATATGACCTAGGTCACTGTACATAAGTCCGATCCAATAATAGAATGAAACGGGAACTGTTTTGCATTCCGCTTTAGTGGAAAGGCATTGAGTAGAAAGATGGTTTAACCATATCCGAGGGAGGACTGCACGTGATTCGATATCCAAAAGAGGTTTCTTTGCATGAATTAAGCGTCGATGATCATCCAACGGTTGTCGGGAAAGAAGACGAATTATTGCAGGGACCCAAAGTATTTTTACTTAGCGTATTGGTGACCATCACAGCGGTTTGGAATCTATTGGCAATTTATTGGGCCTATGAAACCATGGGAGTAACTTCGTCGAGTCAGGTTGGGGGCTATTCCTTTGGTACGGTCTTTACCACAGTGTTTTATGGCATAACCACACTTCCCATCAATGCGTTTTGCTTACATTACATTAAGAAGTATAAACCCCGTTTTCGATTGCCGATATACTGGATCAAGGCATGGTCCGTATTTGGTATGATCCCTCCGTTCTTGGTATACTTCTTCACTGCGATTGTCCTTGGAGTGTATTTCTTCTAAATTAAAGAGTAGGGCACGGTCTTGACCGTGCCCTACATCGTTTTTTCAATTATTCAACGCCTGCAATGGCGCAGGGATCCTTCCGCCGCGGCGGACGAAGGCTGAAGAGTCAAAGGTATTGACGGGCATGATGGGGGCCTCGCCCAGGAGGCCGCCGAAGGAGACCCGGTCTCCCACTTTGCCGCCGGGGACGGGGATGACCCGGACGGCGGTGGTTTTTTTATTGATGACACCGATGGCCAGCTCGTCGGCGATGAGGCCCGCCAATGTTTCGGCGGGTGTGTCGCCGGGGACGGCGATCATATCCAGTCCGACGGAGCAGACGGCGGTCATGGCCTCGAGTTTGCTGATGCTCAATGCGCCCACCTCGACGGCTTCGATCATTCCCGCGTCTTCGCTGACGGGGATGAAAGCGCCGCTTAGACCGCCGATGGACGATGATGCCATCGCGCCGCCTTTCTTGACAGCGTCGTTGAGCATGGCTAAGGCGGCAACGGTTCCATGGGTTCCGCAGCGTTCCAAGCCCATGGCTTCCAGGATGTTCGCCACGCTATCGCCGGGGGCCGGCGTCGGGGCTAGGGAGAGATCGACGATGCCGAAGGGGATATCCAGCGCGGCGGAGACCTTGCGGCCCACCAGCTCGCCGACGCGGGTGATCTTAAAGGCCACCCGTTTGATCTCCTCCGCCAGTCGGCCCAGGTCCACATCGGGGAAGCGTTCCACCGTGGCGCGGACCACGCCGGGGCCGGAGATGCCGATCTTGATGGAAGCCTCCGGTTCACTGACGCCATGAAAGGCGCCGGCCATGAAGGGATTGTCTTCTGGAGCATTGGCGAAGACCACCAGTTTGGCACAGGCCAGTCCACCGGCGTCCTTCGTCAGCTCTGCGGCCTTTTTAATATTTTCCGCCATCTCCAATACGGCGTCCATATTTATGCCGGCCTTGGTGGAGGCGAGGTTTATCGAGGAACAAACCTTAGAGGTTTCGGCCAGGGTTTGCGGGATGGATTGGATCAACGCCCGATCGCCGTGGGTATAACCCTTCTCCACCAGAGCGCTGAAACCGCCGATGAAGTCCACGCCAAGGATCCGGGCGGCCTCATCCAGGGCGAGACCGAGCCGGTAAAAATCCTCGGAGTTATAGCCGCGATCCAATAACGCAATGGGCGTTACGGCGACCCGGGTGTTGACGATGGGAATACCATAGGTTTTTTCGGTCTTGCGGACAGTGGCCACCAGATCCTTCCCGACGGTGGTAATCTTGCGTACAATGGCTTCCGCTGCCGTCTTCGAATCGGGATGGGCGCAGTCCAAAAGCGAGATGCCCAGCGTTACGGTGCGGACATCGAAATGATACTGTTCCACCATGGTAATGGTCTCTAGGATCTCTTGAGGACTGAAGGGCACGGGGACTCCTCCTTAAATACGAATTGATCAATAATGATTTATCAAACCCCACACGAATATGGAGGTTGGATGTTTCGTGAATCATCTTTCCCTATCATAATTAAATCCGGTGCATATACCGGAAGACGTCTTCGTGTTGGACGACGACGCGGACGCCATAAAGAGCGCCTTCCGACTCCAAAGCGTCTTTAAGCGTGGTCAGATCCACGCCTTCGGGGATCTCCACAAGGAGAATCATGGCGAAGATTCCTTGAAGCAAGGTTTGACTGATATCGACGATATTGACGTCAGACTCGGCTAGGCAGCGTGTAATCCCGGCGACGATACCCACCCGGTCTTGACCCATAACGGTAACAACGGCGCGTTGATTCATTTAATCAATTCCCTCCCGAAAAATGCTTGTCCTTAGCATATCACATTTGATCCCGGGAGTTCCAGAGGTTTTCATCAGGATCAAAGCAGGATTTCCCGAAGGGTTCAGGGAAATACAGAGTTCATCCCTGACTATTTTTCGACTCGCAACTCGCCACACCTAGCTATCTGCGAAGAAATACAATGGGCAATTAACCAAAAACAGAGCAGACTCCCGAATTATTATATCGTAAGATCGTCATCAGAGAGCTTAAAGCAAGGGAGAGATCGAAATGGAACCGCAGTACCGTACATTGGATCGCCGGTCTCAACCGGATGGGCGCGAGCTTTGGTTGGTTGAAAATGCTAAGGGAGAAAAGAGGTTATGGATTCCCCGAGTTATCGGGAAGGATAAGATCCGTCTAGAGATTCTGCGCCGCTTAAAGGAGGCTATACTCCCCGAGCCACCGGTGGTTGAAGGATACTTCCCTCTGCTCAATGCGTTTCCGTATGAAGAATATGTTGTCTTGGAGATTCGGTTTGAGGATTCGCTGTGGGACGGTTGGGAAGCAGGAATCATTCGGCCCGTGTCGCCGGACGAAACGGTGCGTTGGTTGCGCTGCGTTTGGGAGACGATCTCCGCCTTTGAATCCTTGGGATTGACCATGCATAGCGTTCACCCGACGGATCTTTTGCCGTTGAGTCAGGGGAACGTGGGATTATTGGATCCGCGGATCAGCGCTGCCATCGCCGAGAGTTTTTCGCTTGATCCACCCCAGGAATACTATTATCCGCCAGAGATTTTACGAGGAAAACCCTGGACATCCGCTTCCACGTGGTACTCGGTGGGTTTATGCGCTTATTCATTGGCGAGCGGCGTTTTTCCCTACGGCGACGAGGAAAAAGCTGAGGTTACCCGACGTATTTTAGAAGAAAAACCTTTGGATATCCGTTTTCATGTACCTTCAGCCTCTAAAATCTTGGCGTCGCTTTTGGAAGGTCTTTTAGCTAAAGCGCCGGAGAAACGGCCTTCTCCCACGACGATTGAGTCACTCCTTCACGAGCTAACGACGAAGGGGGCTCGAGCTGAGGAGAGTGCGGAACAGAATTTCATCGATAAGGCCTCCCGTACAGTAGAGCAAAGGGAGAAGGTTCGGCGGTTTAAGCGCTTCTGGCGTGTGGGGCGCTGGGGCGTAGCTGTATTAATTTTGGTGGTTCTCGGGATATACTGGACTCGACCTGGGTATAAGCCGGTCCTAACTCCGGAAATGAGCCCGGGCCAAGTGGTGAGCTACTATTATAAAGCCCTTGCTGAACTCGATGCGATGCTGATCGATGAGACATTGGCCAAGGGCGTGGGTAAAGAAATACGGAATATGGTCGATTGGGCCTTTGTGATCTCACTGTATGATCCGACGGGTACGCCGCGAAGGGTGATGGTTCTCAGCGATCTTCAGGTGACACCCGAGCCGGAGGAATCGCTGGAAGCAAGGTTTTCAGCCGGCTATACGCTGGAGATATACTCCGCTCGTGTAAAAAAGACGCAGCGCCGATCCGATGAAATAACGCTGCGCCGAGTTGGAAAGATATGGCGTATCGTAGAGCTCGATTCCAGAATTGTGGAAGAGACAGAGGAACCATGGGAAGAGTGATGGGTTTTTTGTGTTGAGAAAGTCAAGTTTCTTAGGGTTCCAAGGGTTGACAAGCCCAGCGGCCTAGGATAATATTGTTCATATGAAATTGGAGGGAGTGGGGTTTTTAACGCCATGGACGAAATCAGTGAAGTCCTTGTAACGGCGGAAGCCATCGCTCGGAAAGTTCGCGAGCTTGGAGCGGAAATATCCCGAGATTACCAGGATAGGGAACTAACGGTCATCGGTATTTTAAAGGGAGCCGTTCCATTTATGGCGGACCTCATTCGGGAGATCACCGTCCCCTTGCGATATGATTTTATGGCCGTCTCCAGTTACGGCGCATCGACCAAATCCTCCGGAGTCGTTCAGATCCTCAAAGATCTGGATCAAGACATCAGCGGTCAGCATGTGTTGATCGTTGAGGATATCGTGGATACCGGGCTGACCTTGAACTACCTGAAGGATAATTTGCTCTCGCGACATCCGGCGTCGCTGAGGGTCTGCACGCTGTTGGATAAACCTTCCCGGCGTGAAGTCGAGATCAACCCCGACTACAACGGCTTTAGTATCCCCGATCGATTTGTGGTGGGTTACGGCTTGGACTACTCCGAGCGCTTCCGTCAACTGCCTTTTATCGGGGTGTTAAAGCCGGAAGTATATCAGAAATAGTTGGATGACCACAGCGTAAAAGCTGTGGTTCTCCGGTTTTAGGAGTGAATTTGCGATGGAACGAGACAGCGTTATCATTTTAGACTTCGGATCCCAGTATAGCCGATTGATCGCCCGCCGTGTCCGCGAAGCCAATGTCTTTAGTGAGATTCTTCCCTTCAATGCGCCCGTTGAAAAGATCCTAGCGCATCGACCGAAGGGTATCATCCTTTCAGGGGGTCCTTCCAGCGTTTATCAGGAGGGCGCGCCACATTGCTCGGCGGAGATATTCAACCTTGGCCTCCCGATCCTGGGTATCTGCTACGGAATGCAATTGACAACAATGCTATTAGGTGGCGAAGTGGTTCGCGCCGAGCGCCGGGAGTATGGGAAAGCCATCTTAGAGGTGGCTGCGGAATCGGAGCTCTTTCAAAACTTGGGCTCCTCCTTCCAGGTCTGGATGAGCCATGGCGATCATGTCCATCGCATTCCCGAAGGCTTCCATGTGATTGCCAAGACGGATAACGCTCCGGCGGGAGCTATGTGCAACGACGAACGGAAGATATATGGCCTTCAATTCCATCCCGAAGTGGTCCATACTCCAGACGGAATGACCATTCTTAAGAACTTTCTCTACCGAGTCTGTGGTTGCCAACCCAATTGGACCTCCGCTTCATTCATTCAGGAAAAAACAGTGGAGATTCAAGAGGAGGCTGGAGAAGGTCGGGTAATCTGTGGGTTGAGCGGCGGTGTCGACTCTTCCGTCGCTGCCGTGTTGGTTCATAAATCCATCGGTGACCGTTTGACCTGTATCTTTGTGGACAATGGATTGCTGAGGAAGAACGAAGTCCTTCAGGTGGAGAAGACCTTCCGGGATCATTTCCATATTAATCTCATTACTGTGCATGCGGCCGATCGTTTTCTTGACAAGTTAGCGGGAGTTGTTGATCCCGAACAGAAGCGAAAGATCATCGGACATGAGTTTATTCGAATCTTTGAAGAGGAAGCCCGAAAGCTTGGTAAAGTCGATTATCTGGTCCAAGGAACCCTTTACCCCGACGTGATCGAAAGCACTTCAGAGCACGGACCTGCGGCGAAGATCAAGAGCCACCACAACGTGGGCGGTTTACCCGAAGATATGGAACTGAAGCTGATCGAGCCGTTGCGTCTGCTCTTCAAAGACGAAGTCCGCCAGATCGGCCTTGATCTAGGGCTCTCCGAGGACATCGTCTGGCGTCAACCCTTCCCCGGACCCGGCTTGGCTGTGCGCGTCATCGGTGAGGTGAACCGGGAGAAGCTGGAGATCGTCAAAGAAGCCGACGCCATCATCGTGGAGGAGATCAAAAGTGCCGGACTCTACCGTAAGCTTTGGCAGTCCTTTGCTGTGCTGCCGGATACCCGCAGCGTCGGTGTGATGGGAGATGAACGGACCTATGCTCATGTGGTGGCCCTACGCGCAGTGACCAGCGACGATGCGATGACCGCCGATTGGGCTCGTCTACCTTACGATCTCTTGGAGCGTATCTCCAACCGCGTCATCAACGAGGTGCCCGGTGTGAATCGTATGGTCTACGATATCACCAGTAAACCCCCGGGAACCATTGAATGGGAATAATTTTTATTTTGTAGGGAACGGTCGCGATCGTTCCCTACAACAAAATAAAAAAAAGGAATAATCCCCCTTGACGTCGAATTAACGTTATTGGTAAGATATTAACGGATTTTGGCGCTGAGAAACGACATTCCCAGAGTGGGAAGGGGGACTTGTTCCGTGGCGTTTCCTGTTCCGTTCCTTTTATACATACGATGAACCCTGGCTTGGTCAATACCCGGCGCCGGGGTTTTTGTCTTTAACTGAAAGGGGGATGAGATCGACTGCCCGATGAATTCATCGTCTTTAATTAAAATGGGGGTGTGCGAAGAGTGTTAGAAAAGCTGTTTAAATTATCCGAGAACAAAACCAATGTTCGAACCGAGGTTTTAGCGGGATTAACCACCTTTATGACCATGGCTTATATTATCGTGGTGAACCCAAATATCGTTAAGGACGCGGGGATGCCTTTTCAAGGCGTTATGATTGCTACCATTTTCTCCGCAGCCTTTGCCACACTCTTGATGGGAGTTCTCGCGAATTACCCGTTTGCTTTGGCTCCCGGTATGGGTCTTAATGCTTACTTTACCTACACTGTTGTCATTGGTATGGGACATTCATGGCAAACCGCGTTGGGCGCTGTCTTCATCTCCGGTATCGTCTTTTTGATCTTGACTCTTGTAAAGGTTCGGGAGATGATCATCGATGCGGTGCCGGTTTCGGTCCGCTATGCCATTAGTGCTGGTATTGGCCTGTTTATTGCTTTCATTGGTCTTAAAAACGCTGGTATCATTGTTGCGAACGCTAATACATTAGTCCAATTGGGCAATATCACCCAGGGCTTACCCTTATTAGCTGTCATTGGCCTTATTATTACAGGAATCTTTTTAGCGAAGAAAGTACGAGGCGGTATTCTCTACGGTATCTTAATCACCACAGTTATTGGTGCCATCTTCTTTCATAATCAGCTGGAAGGAATACGTGAAGTCATCTTTAACCCCCTCAAATGGTTTAGCCTTCCGAATTTTACTGAATTTGGACAGATTGCTTTTAAAATGGATATAATGGGCGCCCTTGGCATTGGTTTGCTGAATGTTGTCTTTGCATTCCTGTTCGTTGATATGTTTGATACCGTCGGCACGCTGATCGGTGTGTCGGAGAAAGCGGGATTCTTAAAGGACGGCAAGCTGGAACGCGCCACCCCGGCGCTCCTCTCCGACTCCATTGGTACAATGGCTGGAGCGGCTATAGGAACACCAACGGTTACTACCTATATTGAATCCGCGGCAGGCGTTGCCTCTGGAGGACGTACGGGTCTAACCGCTGTATCCGTCGCAGGATTCTTCTTGCTGGCTATCTTCTTAGGACCTTTGGCATTAGCGATCCCGGCGGCTGCTACGGCACCGGCTCTGATCGTGGTTGGAGCGCTCATGATGAGTCATATTGGAAAGATCGCTTGGGATGACTTCTCTGAAGCTCTCCCCGCCTTTATTGCCATGATCGCCATGCCGCTGACCTTCTCCATTGCTCACGGTATCGCGTTGGCTTTTATTCTTTTCCCCATCATCAAGCTCATCACCGGTAAGGGAAAGGATGTTCATCCTTTGGCTTACATTCTCTGCGTCTTGTTTATTATCAAATTCATTTATCTGGGGATATAAGATAATCCTACAAAAAAGGCCGCCTGATGGCGGTCTTTTTTCTTTACTAACTCTAAAACCATATAAGGAAAGAGATAGTCGACTCCCATGGGGGGTTGGCAAAACGAGGGTGTTCGGCCTCTTGACAACTTCCGATGGAGACAGGATAATGGGAATAACGTGAAACCTTTCCTCGATGAACAGGAGGTCCAAATTATGACCGAACGCCAACTCCTAACCCCCAAAGGGGTTCGTGACTATTTGCCTCAGGAAGCCGAATGGCGGAGAGAGGTGGAGAACAAGATTCATAGTGTATTTACTTCCTATGGTTACCAGGAAGTGGTCACGCCAACTGTGGAGCATGCAAAGCTCTTTTCCAGCAGCAATGGTCTGGATGACTTGAATACTTACCGGTTTGTGGACAGGGAGGGCCAGATCCTTGCTTTGCGGCCGGATATGACTACCCCCATCGCCCGAGTGGTGGCATCGCGGTTAAGAAATGAACCGTTACCTATGCGATTGTGCTACTTCGGAAATCTTTATCGTTATGCGGATCCCCAAGCGGGACGGCAAAGGGAGTTCACCCAAGCCGGTGTTGAGCTGTTAGGCGTCAATGGTCCAGAGGCCGACGCGGAGATAGTTGCCCTGGCCTGTCAGGCGCTCTCCATGGTTGGAGTGCGCGATTTTCGGATGGACATCGGTCATGTGGGTTTTGTACATACTCTCTTGGCACAGGCCGCACTAGCCGGCGATGTGGAAGAGCGTGTCAAGAATGCTCTGGTCCATAAAGATTTAGTTGACCTGGAACGCTTAATCAGTGGTCATATCTCCGATGAAAAGCTCAAAGCGGTCTTTCTTCGTTTGTTGGATCTGCGCGGCGGAGTCGAGGTAATCCAAGAGGCGCGTCAGGCGATGCCCGATTTATCTATTCCTGCATTGAACAATTTGGAAGCAGTCTATCGTCGATTGGAACTCTTAGGTCTGGAGTCGATGATCACCATCGATCTCGGCATGGTTAAGGCGATGGATTACTATACCGGCATCATTTTGGAAGGATACTCAAGGGAACTAGGGTACTATCTATGCTCCGGCGGTCGATACGACGGATTGCTTGGCGAATTTGGCTATCCTCTTCCTGCTACGGGATTTGCGCTTGGGCTTGATCGTGTGCTCTTGGTTCTAGAGCGGCAAAACTTTGATGGATGGCATTGCCCGGTTCGGTTACGGGTTCGTTTTGCCAGCCAACCTAGGAAAGAAGATCTGGAATGGATTGAACGCTGGCGTTTGGCTGGGATTACTGTAATTAACGATTTAGGGATCGATGGAGCATCCGATGATATCCTGATAGAGTTTCTGGCCGATGGGAGAGTCCATTGGAAGAGTCATGAAAAGAGTGAAATCGTTAAGGCGGAGAGCATCTTGGAACGCGCGCTATAGATTTTTCCATCGTCTTCCGTATTGTATGAAAAGCCTCCCTTCTCGGGCAGAATATGTTCTGAATCCGTGACAAGCAAACTATCGTGTCATGGAGTCGGAGAATCAGATGATAAGGGAGGGAATCATATTGCCAAAGAAGATTGAGGAAGTGGCCGATGGGATCTTTATGGAACCCGTCCCCATAACATTGGGGGAAGACGTCAAGATTAAGTACAAAGGAGTTCTGGCGGCCGAAGCCCAAAAGGTTTTTCTTCATGCAGGATATGGACACGCTGATTGGAACCAAGTGCAAGACATCCCCATGAAAAAGACGAGGGACGGAGGTTGGTCTACCACATTTAAGGTGGAGGATCCTTCGCGGCTTAACTTCTGTTTTAAGGACAATGCGGATAATTGGGACAACAACAGCGGCCGAAATTGGTCCTATGAAGTACATAATGGTGATCTGGGAGGACATTGATCAAAATTGTCCGGGCCACTTGTAGATGCTGCAAGTGGTTTTTTATGTTTGATTTGAGGCTTCCAGCAGCCAAATCATATCAAAGTCCTAACTAGCATAGGATGTCTCGATACCACAATTGCAGGAGAATTGCTCTAATTGTCGAACAACTTAAGTGGAAATAGACATCAAGGATGAGTCGGGTTAGGCGAGGTGGGTGGGATGGCAAAGATACTCATCATCGACGATTCCCCGCTCCTGCGTATGATGTTAAAAGATGCGCTGGTTAGGGAGGGGAATCAGGTCTACGAGGCGGCTACTGTGGACGAGGCCTATGAGATCTACCGCGATGTCCAACCTGAACTAGTCATGAAGGATCTTTTTATGCCTAATTCCAATGGAATTGAAGTCATACGACAATTTAAAAAGATCAATCCGCAGGTTAAGATCGTAGTCTGTAGTACCGAATCACAGAAGAATATGATCTATGAAGCCATGCGTGCTGGAGCCCGTGATTTTTTAATTAAGCCATTCAATCAAGAGCAAGTATCATTGACTGTCCGTCGACTCATGTCTTCTTAGGAACCAATGATTTCATAAAGGGAATCATACTGGAGACAGCGAAAACGATTGTCAGAAGCCGCAAATCATTCCAGCAATCATCACAGCCAACAACACAGCAAAGGAGCGGAACAAAAAATCATGAAATCCCATTGGCGGATCGGTGTTTTCGTGGTTCTTCAGTTGGTTTTCGCAGCAGTTTTTTCTCCAGTCGCACTCGGTAATGGTTTGGCAGCGGTGGAACCTCCCGTAATTATTGTTAATTCCGGAGATTTTACGAGCGTTGATTTGGATCAGGACGGTAACCCTGACCATTTGGTTTTATCTCTGCCGGTAGAGGCGAAGATTGCCGGGGAGTATTGGATCAGCGCAGAGCTGCAAACGGAGGTTAATGGAGAGTGGCAGACGCTAAACTATACAGCAACTTCGTTTGACTGGTCCCCTGGCCGACAGGTCGGAGAGATTCTTTTCTATGGAGGAGAATTTGTTCGCCGTTCGGTGGAGGGTCCATGCCGTGTGGTAATTAACTTGCGAACGGGCGTTTGGGAGTCGAAGATTCCTCATCTCCAAGATGTTCCCGAGATCCACAGTGTTTCATGGCAAGCTTCAGATATTGCAGCCACCGATGGACCGGTTAATACTGCTTCAGAGGCTTTGCGTCGGGTTCAACGATGGGCTAAAAGCAATGATAAGGATTTGGGCCATTTACTAGAAAAGTCGTTTGCTTTCGATCGATGGCGAATGGATTTTACAGGCACGGAACAACAACCTCCTCGTCGGATATGGGTTGATCCTTACGGAGACATATCTGCTGTAGATCGTAGGAGGTAATTGGACAAGTTTCGTGAAATACGATAGGGAATTTAAATGTGGCTTCTCGGAAGGATAAAACCTTCCGTTTTATTTTTGAAGGGCGGAGAGCAGGAGGCCACTGAAAAACTTGAAACGCCAAATAGGACCAGAATATATCGATAACCTAAATTAATCACTATATATTGTGGTTCTATCCCATGAAGATGGATTTTTTCAGTGGCCTTGAGAGCAGAGTTTCTTTTTTTTTAAGATTTATGCCTGTAGGGCAATTAATTTTTTGCCTTAGAATCCCGGTAATCGACCATTCGATAAGACCATCGTCATATTGATAAAGTTTTATCCTAAATTTGGCAGGAAAATACTACCTTTGGGTTGAACTACATTGCGATTATATCTTCATAAGGAGTGGGCCGCATGCGTAAGCTACTTGTATTTGTTGTCACGCTCTTTCTTATTATGGTGTTGACCGGATGTTTTGGTAAAAAAAGCGAGAATAAAAAGGTAGATTACTCGAAACAAGCCGTTTGCATCCTGGATAAAGCATCCATCCGCGAGGAACCCAGCAAAAAGGCTAAATGGCTTTCGTCACTGGCAGTGGGGGAGACGATGACCTTTGAGGGTGAACCCGTAGAGGACAAAGACGATCCAAAGACAAAGTATCTGAAGGTAAATCTATCGGATGGAACCAGTGGCTATGTCAATACATATACGGTTATAACCGGCGCTTATGTTGGAGTTATTTCAAAAGCCGCTCCACTCTATAAGCGTCCGGATTTATTGTCTGTATCTGAACGTCGGTTTGAGATGATGGATATCATTGCGGTTCAAGAAGAATCCGAAGGGTTTTGCCTTGTCGTTGGAGAAAACCGATCCAAGAGCGGTTGGATTGAGAAGGGTTCATTCAAGGACAGCAAAGAAGATGTCGTTACCGCTGTTATGTTGAGAAAAGCTTTAAAGGGAAGAGAAAAGACGATAACGAGTGGAGAGATTCACGAAATCGTAAACAATCTGCCCTATCCATCCAACTATTTCGCTGTGCAGATCATCGAGAAATATTCGGATCAAGAGTATGAGAGTTTAGATCTATCAACCATCGATGAGTATGACGATTCCAATGTGGAAGTGGAATCGGAGTAAGGGGTTTAAAGGGATATCTTTAATTGGCATAAACTTTTTTAATGGGATATATTATCAAAGAGGGCATAAAGCCCTCTTTGGTTTTAGATGGCAAAGACATGTTGCCCAATACGGGAGATGACATTACGTGACCAGATCCAATTGGAGGGCGATGCAATTTTACTTGGATTATAGAAATAGATGGCTCCGCCCGTGGGGTCGTAGCCAGCCATTGCATCTTTAGCCGCTTGGATGGCGCTACTGGGCAATGCTTCCCATATTTGCCCATTGGTCACCGATTCAAATTCTCCGTACTTAAACATGTTGCCTCGAACGGTATCCGGGAAGTCATCGGACTTGACCCGATTCAGTATGACAGCGCCCACAGCCACTTGGCCTTCATAGCTTTCGCCTCTGGCCTCGCCGCTGATTAGACGAGCCAGTAGGTGGAGATCCCGAGACCCAACTTGGGAAGCAACCCGCGTGTTTGTTTTGGGAGCGGCATCGGAGATCCATAAAGTTTCTCCGGCAATAATCAAGGATGATTTCAATCGATTGTCATTTTTTAGAGTCTGGATGGAACCGCCGAAACGTCTGGATATCTTGAAGAGAGAGTCACCTCTTTGAATTCTGTAGGTCCAGGCGTAGGCTGGTTCTGCATAAACAAAGAGCCAAAACAGGGATAACATGATGATCAGGGAACGTATTCTCTTTTTATTCAAAGCGACACCCCTTTCTTAAACTCGTTCTTTCCGATGCCTTTCGCGGGTTCGGTTGGATACGGGTCTCATGTCTGCCCTGGGAATTGGGCAAACTCACGATATCCGTCCGTTTCAATGGGGAGGGACGGATAATATGGGGCTTCAAACTGAACGAACGGATTATAACAGGGGTTTTGTCCTTTTGTCGAGTGGGATTTCAAGAAGCATATTGAAGGATGTACGAGGATAATAGAGGATTAGGCGACAGGTTAGTTTACATAACAAAATAAACCGAATCCATTCAATTGCAGGGAAAAAGAGTGATGGAGTCAAATATTATATAATTAGTGCTCGTTTTGGATAATGATGGGGTGAAATGAATGGACCTTTTTACTTCTGCTGCAGAAACCTTTCGGGAGCAAGAGGCGCCCCTTGCGGCGCGGATGCGTCCCCGTACAATGGAAGAGTTTATCGGCCAGGAAGAGGTGGTGGGAGAAGGGCGTCTCCTCCGGCGGTCGATTCATGCTGATCGGTTGAGTTCAATGATTCTATACGGTCCACCTGGAACTGGCAAAACGACGTTGGCTACGATCATCGCGGGCCAGACACGAGCCTACTTTCAAGCATTGAATGCGGTCACCAGCGGTGTTCCGGAACTCCGAAGAGTAATTGCAGAGGCTAAAGAGAGGTTTTCGCTTCAGCGTCAACGAACCGTTCTCTTCATCGATGAGATTCATCGCTTCAATCGTTCTCAACAAGACGCATTACTTCCCGCTGTTGAAGATGGCACGGTTCTTTTGATCGGTGCAACAACAGAAAATCCTTACTATGAGGTAAACGCGCCCCTGGTTTCACGATGTCGAGTCTTTCAGCTGCGAACATTAAACAATAGTGATATTGAGCAACTTCTTCAGCGGGCGCTTCGCGACGACGAACGCGGGCTTGGGCGATATCGTGCGGATTTATCGCCGGAGGCTATGGCACATTTGGTGCGCACTGCCGATGGGGATGCACGCGCAGCCCTTAATGGACTGGAATTAGCCGTTATGACCACTGACCCAGACCCCGACGGGGTTCGGCGGGTGGATTTAGCAATCGTTGAAGAATCAATGCAAAAAAGGGCTTTTCGTTATGATAAGAGTGGCCAAGCCCATTATGATACAATCTCAGCGTTCATCAAGGCCATGCGCGGCTCAGACCCCCAAGCAGCTGTTTATTACCTAGCGCGGATGATCGAAGCGGGGGAGGATCCGAAGTTCATCGCCCGCCGGATTGTTGTTCATGCTGCAGAGGATGTTGGCAATGCGGACCCTCAGGCTTTACTGGTGGCGACTGCCGCTGCCCACGCTTTAGAATTCATTGGATTGCCTGAAGCTAAGATACCCTTGGCTCAAGCGGTCATCTATATCGCCACAGCTCCAAAATCCAATGCATCGTGTGTTGCCATCCACGAAGCGACACGCGACGCGTTGGAAGCTTCTCAAGGTGAAATACCGATGCATCTGCGGGATGCATCCCATGCCGGATCTCGTCAAATGGGTCATGGTGTTGGATACAAATACCCCCATGATCAACGGGATGGCTATGTTGTTCAGAGTTATCTGCCGGATCATTTGGCTGATCGAGTCTATTATCAACCAACGGATCGTGGGTATGAGTATGAGATACGCCAACGTATGGAAGATTGGAAGAAAAGATGATGAATACATAAAGAGGAGAGAAAGGTTGTAATATTATACAATAATATGTATAATTATAACTATCTTAGAAAGTGGAGGGTTTTAGGATGGCAAATTCTTTAAAGGGACGCGATTTTATCTCATTGCATGATTTCTCAGCCGAAGAGATTCGGCTGCTTTTGGAGACTGCCCGCCGTCTAAAGGTCGGTTCAAAGATGGGTGAGACGTTTCGCCCATTAGCTGGAAAAACCCTTGGTATGATCTTTACGAAAGCCTCGACGCGCACGCGTGTCTCTTTTGAAGTGGCCATGGTTCAGCTGGGCGGTTATCCGCTCTTTCTAAGCGGCAACGATCTTCAACTTCGACGGGGCGAGATCATTGCCGATACGGCGCGGGTTCTCAGTGGATATCTGGATGGGATCATGATCCGAACCTTCGATCACCAAGATGTGGTGGATTTAGCGACATATGCCTCGATACCTGTCATCAATGGTTTGACGGATCTGCTCCATCCCTGTCAAGTTCTGGCGGATCTATTGACGATCCAGGAGAAGAAGGAGAGGCTGACCGGTCTCAAACTGGCCTATGTAGGCGATGGGAATAATATGGCCCACTCGTTGATGATCGGTGGAGCAAAGATGGGTATGCATGTCGTTATTGCATCTCCGTCCGGTTATGAACCTGATCCCGAGGTCGTTGCCATCGCCCAGCAAGATGCCGCGGCGAATGGAGGAATGGTCGAGATTACAACCTCCGTCCATGAAGCCGTTTCCCAAGCTGATGTCCTCTATACCGATGTTTGGGCCAGTATGGGACAGGAAAGTCAACAAGCAGCACGGGAAAAGGCTTTTGTGGGTTATCAAATCAACCAACATACGCTAAATCTAGCCAAACCCGATGCGATTGTCCTACATTGTCTGCCGGCTCATCGCGGCGAAGAGATTACCGAAGAGGTTCTCGAAGGACCTCAATCCGTCGTCTTTGATGAGGCGGAGAATCGATTGCATGCCCAAAAGGCCATATTGGCATTGCTAATATAAAGAAGCCTTTGAAGGTGCAGCCTCCCATAACTTAACCTTGCATAACCACTTCATTTGGAGAGTATGGGCGAGGACATTACTGCAGAATTTTAGCATGACACCAAGATTGAGAACCTTCGGGAAGGAAACGTGAAATGCTAATAATGACGCAAATGGGGATGAAACGACCCAAACCCTTTCTAAAATGGGCTGGAGGAAAACAGCGGTTACTCAGGCAGTACGAGCCGTTTTTTCCCCGTGGCCGTTTTCAAGGTTATCATGAACCGTTTCTGGGAGGAGCCGCTGTTTTCTTTTATATGCAACCTGTGAAAGCCATCCTCACCGATGCGAACACAGAGCTAATCAACGTCTATCGTGTCGTGCGGGATCATTGTGAAGATCTGATTCAGACCATTCAATCCTTTGGTTTTGGCCGAGAGGAATATTATCGAATTCGTGGGATGGCCCCTGAAGATCTGGCTCCGGTGGAACGGGCTGCTCGAACCATCTATCTGAACCGAACGTGTTATAATGGTCTATATCGCGTCAATAAGAAAGGGCAATTCAATGTTCCGTATGGACGGTATGACAAACCGACCGTTCTTCGACAGGGAGCGCTTCAAGCCGCCAGTCAGGCGTTGAGTCATACCGAGATATTTGCCGATGATTTTGCAGGAGTCCTCCAGCGGGTCGAAGCAGGTGACTTTGTCTATCTTGACCCGCCGTACTATCCGATGAGTCGTACCGCCAATTTTACCGGTTATACGCAGGGAGCTTTTGACGAAGATGAACAGGTGCGGCTAGCCGGGGTTTTTTCTAAGTTGGATGCGATGGGTTGCCAAGTCATGTTGAGTAATTCCGATACGCCGTTGGTTCATCGCCTTTATATGAATTACCCCAGAGAAATTATCTTTGCGCGTCGGTCGATTAACCGAGATCGGGATAAACGAGGGGATATCAAAGAACTATTAATTATGAATTACCATGTATAATATTTTTGAAGGGGTGTAAAAAATGGCAAAGGATGCTTCTTTTGACATCGTGTCCACCATTGATATGCAAGAGGTGGATAACGCAGTTAATCAGACCAATAAGGAGATCAGCCAAAGGTACGACTTTAAAAACAGTAAGTCTCAAGTCTCTATTGAAGGCGACGATTTAAAGATCCTTGCGGACGACGATTATAAGTTAAGAAGCGTTGTGGAGATCTTAAAGACTAAGATGATTTCGAGGAAAGTTCCTGTCAAAAATCTTGTCTTTGAAAAGGTTGAGGATGCCAGCATGGGGACGCTTCGCCAGTTAGTGAAGATTCAAAAAGGCATTGAGCAAGATAAAGCCAAGGCGGTTGTCAAAGACATAAAAGGCCTTAACATCAAGGTACAAGCGCAGATAATGGGGGATCAACTCCGCGTAACAGGAAAAAACAGAGATGATCTCCAAGCAGTGATTCAGTTTCTCAAAGAAAAGGATTATGGCGTGGAGTTACAGTTCGTTAACTATCGATGAGGAAAAAGCCGAAAGTGGAAGCTTCGGCTTTTTTGCTATATTATGAATTTATGAGATTTGGGGTGTACTGTGGTTTTCAAAACCGTGAAGGACATGAAGAGCACGAAGGTGGATGTACAAATAAAGAAGCCGAAGGTTTGAAATGGTTTCCATAATAAAAGAGAGTTAGCAATGGATTAAAACATGGGAATCTTTATGTCCTTCATGCTCTTCATGGTTTATAAAGATAGATCAAGTAGGCTATACTTTTTCATTATGACTCCTAAGGACACCGTCCGTTAGGTGTTTTTTTATTCCCACGCAAAGACCACAAGGGATGAATGAGGATCTAAAGGGATAAAAGCAACGGAGGACGCCAAGGCCGTTTTTGTTTTCTTTGATATCGACCATATTGACATGCCTATTATATAGCTGTAAAATATATATCGTAACGATATATTTAGGGGCGATACAAATGCTGGAACAGATAATTCTCGGATTTCTTTATTGGGGCGATAAAAGTGGCTACGACATCAAGCAATGCATGGGCGGGAGCACGGCCTATTTCTATGATGCCAGCTATGGCAGTATCTATCCTATCCTCAATAAATTAGCCGCAAAGGGTTTAGCGGTTGTCAAGGAAAGTGTAGCCAAAGGGAAGTTCAAAAAGGTCTATGGGATTACGCCCAAGGGGACCGAAGCATTCTTTGAATGGTTGTTGGAGCCGCCCCAGGCTTCGGAGAGTGAAATGTTGGCCCGATTATACTTCTATTCATGTCTGCCTCGGGAAAAGGTGGTTCCGTTGATCGATCATTACATCAGCGAAAATCGTAGAATAATGCAGGAATTGGATGATATCGATGCGTCTTGGGACGCTTCAGATCGCCTGGAGAGAGCAGCTCTACAATATGGACGAGACTTTTATGACTTTCATATCCTTTGGTTCCAAAAACTAAGGGATGATTTGAGCAAGGGATGAGCAGGCGGTGTGAAACGGATTAAAGAAAGAAGGGTCATCGTGAGAACCATTGGAAAGTGGCTATTTTTTCTATGTATCCTTTTTCCCATGGCGTTATGGTGGGGAGAGGCAAAAACCGATACGACACTGGTTATCACCAACGGTATGGTTATTGATGGCACAGGACGGCCTCCCCTTCCAAAAGCTACTGTTGTAATAAGTAAGGGCATGATTGCCCAGGTGGGGAAGGCTGGCGACATTAAGGCGCCTGCTGGGGCCAGAGTTATTGACGTTCGAGGAGGTACAATATTGCCGGGGTTCGTCAATGCCCATGTCCACTATGCGTATCACGGGGATAATCTCAAGGCCTGGGCTCAGGGCGGCGTGACCACCGTAAGGGATCTGTCGTTGATCGGCGATGTTAAGACCATATTGGGGCTCCGAGACTCGGATCTGAAGCGACCGGAATACGCACGAATTGTATCGGCGGGACCCATGATGACTAAACCCAATGGATATGGACAGCTCTTCGTCACCTCGGTGGAAGACGCAGTTAAGAAAGTTAATCAGCTGATAGACGACGGAGTGGATTTGATCAAGTTTTCGATGGAAGATGGCTATGCGGGCACATCGGGTCTTCCGAAGTTTAATGAGGCGGAAATTCATGCGATTGTAAGCGCCGCCCGCCAACGGGGAGTTCGCGTTTCGGCCCATATTACCCAAGGCCGCTATTTAAAGGCTGTGGTCAATGCGGGCGTTGATGACGTCGCCCATATCACCTACGACTTTGCCCCCGATGACGTTGTGCTGGAGATGATCGAAAGAGGGATCATTTGGGTGCCAACCTTTACGGTATATCGCAATTTTGGCGCTTCCCTGGATGTGGCCGTGGAGAATTTAAGCTTCTTTGTGGAGAATGGCGGCAAAGTCGCATTGGGAAATGACTATGGCGGCGGTCCGGGCCATTTTGAGCTGGGAATCCCCCATTTTGAAATCACCATGATGAAAAGGGCAGGGATGACTCCTATGCAGATCATTGTGGCCTGTACCCGGCATGCCGCGGAGGTTTGTGGACGCGATAACATATTGGGAACATTGGAACCGGGAAAAGTTGGAGATCTCTTCGTGGTTCGTAGCAATCCCTTGGAAAACCCTAATGCGCTTAAAGACATTCAATGGGTGGTCAAAGAGGGAACCATTATACGAAGGCCTTAATTACAGTGGAGGTGGTTGAGTTGAGGTTAATCCGTTGGATAATCATCCTTAGTTTAATGTTGACGTTTACAGGCTGGAGTCACCCACAGGAGTCATGGCCCCGATCGACTCCAGAAGTTCAGGGCATGGACTCTGAAAGAATACTCCGGATGCTTCGATTCATTGATCATCAGCAGTTGAATATTCATAGCGTTCTAATCATACGCCATGGCCATTTGGTTTCCGAGACATATTATCCACCATATACAGCGGAGACGGTGCAGCGCATCTTCTCGTGTACCAAGAGTTTTGCCTCTGCACTCATGGGAATGGCTATTGACCGAGGATATGTCGAAGGAATCCATCAAAGGATGGGTCAAGTGTTTCCGGAATATGTCGATATTGAGACGCCGATGGGGCAAATCTCTATTCATCATTTGCTAAGCATGACCGATGGGTTAGACTGGCCCGAATGGGCCAACCCTTACATGACAAGCCAGAGTAATCCCGTCTATGGACAGAATCGGTCTGAAGACAGGGTTCGCTTTTTCTTTGAACGTTCCATGGCAGAGAGCCCAGGCGCACGATTCAATTACAACTCAGGATCATCCCACATCCTTATGGCCATTGTTCAAAAGGCGCTTGGTGCATCGGCTTCGAGATTTGCCGATGAGAATCTCTTTAAGCCCATGGGTATTCATCGTTATCATTGGTGGGCAGATCGCCAGGGCATTCCCGACGGAGGCGGAGGACTATCCATGACACCCCGTGACTTAGCGAAGTTTGGTTACTTATATTTGAAGGAAGGTTCCTGGAACGGTAACCAGCTGCTTTCGCCACAATGGGTAACGGAATCAACAAAGGAGCACATTAAAGCCCAACTTCCACTTGTAACGGAAGAGGTTGGATACGGATACCAATGGTGGATGAACTCCTTTGGAGGGTATTCGGCCCAGGGATTGGGTGGACAATATCTATTTGTTGTACCCGAGAAGGATTTGGTTGTCGTATTTACCTGCGGTTTAAGTACTTACGACATGGCCTCCACTGCACCGGAGCGATTAATGAGCAGTTTTATTCTGCCAGCTATACGCAGTAATAAGCCGATTCCTAATAATCCTAAAGATAGTAAAGCTTTGCGTGAGTTTGCTCCCAAAGGTAGTAATGCGATGGCGGATCATACCCATTCACCCATAGAAAGAGAGATCTCGGGACAAAGGTATGTTTTTAGCGATAATTTATTGGGAGTTCATTCGCTGGTCTTTAACTTTGCGGGTAAAGATGCGTCCGTAGTGGTTAATATCAACGGAACCATGGAATACGAGGTGTTCATTGGGAAAGGTGGTCAATATCGCGTAACCAAAGTTACGGATCTGGATTGGCAGGCTTTGCGCGGAGGTTGGCAGGACGAACGCACATTGCTGCTGGAATGGCAAGTGCCATTTCATACACCAGAGACAATGGAACTGGAGTTGGTTTTTGAGGATGATACGGTTTCTTTGACAATTCATGGAACGGTGGAGCGGTATCAACAGACGGTCGTTGGACGGTGTAAAAAATAATGGATTAGGGAGAATAATAATGATCCAAAAAATGTTGGTATTTGTATTGGTCTCTATCTTTTTCTGCGGTTTTAATATTGATATGGGTGAAGAGCCTGGGTTTGATTTTACGAAGAGTTACTGTGTTTTGGGTCATGACTCCAATTCCAGCCCCCCCTACACGCTGTCGAGGCCGATGAATCATAGCATAGTCTTTGGCCGGGGTATTATCTCCACAAATGAGTTTGAGATTAACGCCGCGTTTACCCCGGATGGACGCTCCGTCTATTTCACTCGGACCAAAGATTTTTCCTGGACGCAAAATTCTATTTATATATCATCCTTTATCGATGGTCAGTGGTCGGCTCCCCAAATCGCCAGTTTTTCGGGGACGTACGCCGATGCGGATCCCTTTATTACCCGGGATGGACGTCGTCTATACTATATTTCGCGCCGTCCTGGACCGGGCAAAAGTACCGATGACTATGATATCTGGTATGTGGAGAGAACGAGCTCGGGATGGGGAGAGCCCATCAGTATTGGGCCACCGATTAATACCCCAAGCGACGAGTATTACGTTACCCTGGCCGATAACGGTAATCTATATTTCAGCCGAGACGGAGAGATTCTCATGGCCGAGTGGAATCAAAATGGATATAAAACCCCGGTCAGCTTAGGGAAGGGTGTGAATACCCGGTTGGAGGAGTATGATCCCTACATCTCCCCGGACGAGAGCTACCTGTTGTTTACCCGGGGGACCATCAATGGACCCGCCGACATTTTCATTAGCTATAAGAGGGATGGGGTATGGACAATGGCTGAATCCTTAAACGAGCTTGTCAATACTCCTTCCCATGAATTTGCTCCCATCGTCAGCCCCGATGGACGGTATTTGTTCTTTACGCGGATGAGCACTTGGCTAAATGGAGATATTTATCAAGTCGAACTTGAACGGGCATTGAGATAGCATCGAGTAAAGGCGGGGGAAGAACATTGGGTTTTCTGGCTACATAGAAAATGTCCTTCAATTCGTTTGTCGATCTGTCCACCCAGGGTTTTCTTTCGACATCCATGTCTACGAAAACTTTGACCCCTCCTAGGTGTGAGTTAAAACCCTGGGCTGAGATTTAGAAACGCTCTAAAACCCTACCTGCCGGT
>OBJA01000816.1_pt1 | contig 25035 bp, 18 predicted proteins | sample 1519751 | NCBI WGS metagenome assembly OBJA01 (sample SAMEA3881238, study PRJEB22517) | soil metagenome | biome: lake sediment; feature: soda lake sediment; material: sediment, water from around vicinity | place: India | collected 2013-12-23 | depth 3 m
GGTTCTTTTTGCTTAGGTGAAAGAGGTTGAGAGGTTGAGGGGTTGAGAGGTTGAGGGGTTGAGAGGTTGAGAGGTTGAGGGGTTGAGAGGTTGAGAGGTTGAGAGGTTGAGGGGTTGAGGGGTTGAGACCTTGAGAATTAATTTTGACTTGTCCTGAAATAGGTTTACACAAAAAGTAAACATAAATCAGGATTATGAAACAAAACAGAAACTTTATTCCGGACGAAGTCAAACTCCAGATAGTTCAGGAATATATTAGTACTGACATCACCGTTGTCCAGCTGCAGGAAAAAAGGAGTTTAAGAAGGAGAGGCCCACCAGGGGCAGAAAACCATCTTCTCTGTTCACCACCGGGTATAAAACAAACAGGAAAAATTCCTGCTGATTGGAATAACCCCTCAGCCTCCACTGATGAATTGAAAATAGCAGATGAACTCTGATAAGAAAGTTGCCAGTTATCAGGTATATGTTTTTTTGTCAAACAAAATTTGTTCGGCACGAACAATATTTCCCCCGATCCTGGTCTTACTCCGCGCCGATACAAGTCCGATACAAGGCCGAGCGGGCCCGGAAAAAGGTAAAAGGAGGCACATTAATTATAAAAGCTTAATCTGGTTCGGATAAAAGAGCTGGCCAGGGGGTTCTGCAGGGGTTTAAGGGCAGTAGTGGTCATTGCTGGGCGGCCATGGCAATGGCCACCACCCATACCTTCACCCCGGGAACTTCCAGCAGCTTGTGGATGGCTGCCTCCATGGTGGCACCCGTGGTGATCACATCGTCGGCCAGCAGCAGATTGCAGTTTTCAAGCCGCTGCCCATCCCTGAGTGCAAATACGGATTCAACGTTTTGCCAGCGCATGAAGCGAGATTTGCGGGTCTGGGAGGTGGTTGCCGTAATCTTTACCAGGGCATCTGCAAGCAGGGGTATGCCCGTGGCTTCCGAGATGCCGCGGGCAAACAGCTCGCTCTGGTTGAATCCCCGCTGATGCAGTTTTGCCGGATGCAGCGGGACAGGCAGCACCCAATCAATTCCCTGGCAGAACCCCGAGGCCAGCAGCTCCTTGCCCATCATCCTGCCCAGGTACAGGCCAATTTCTGTGTATCCCTTGTATTTGAACTGATGGATAAGCTGCTGAACTTTGCAGCCTTTCTGGTAATAAAACAGCGCTGTTCCCGTTTTTATTGGCACACGGCCCTGGAAGATGCGCAGCAGGGGATTATCATGCTCTGTGTGAAAATTGGTGCGGGGAAGATGCAGCAGGCAAAATGTGCAAATACATTCTTCGCCCAAAACAAGGCTTTTGCCGCAAGCATGACAGCCCCGGGGGTAAAACAACGACAAAACATTTCTTAGCAAAAAAAATGCCTTCATCATTTAATTTCTTTAAAATTAAAAATACTATAAATTTGCAAAAACTTCAATTTCAGCCAAAAACAAAGCTTAAAAAGCTTTTTTTTGCCCAAAAACGGTTTTTCGTCAATCAATGCTGTTTTGCGGGCAACAAACCCTGAAATGCAGGTTTTTTTAACCGCCCTGGGGCAGGTATTTTTGCTGGGTGGAGTTTGGGGCAGAGCCCGCAGATGAAGCCCTGCTTTGCATGAAACAAATAAAACCAAAACAACTAAAAACCAACGACTACAATGGAAAACCAAAAGAACATGCCTGCAAACGAGAAGATCTATAAAGGGGCGATCCTGGCCCTGGTTGTGGTACTGGGCGTAATGGCCGTGATGCTGATCACCAGCCGTCGTTCGCTCAAAGACATGACCCAGCAAAAGGAGACTACCACATACGCCAACCTTGAGCTTCAGCGGGAGCTTGATGCGGTGCTTGCCGAGTACAACCTTCAGAAGCTGGAGTACGACAGTGTTCTGGCCACCCAGGACAGCATCATTCTGGCGCGTGCGGCCGAGATAGAGCGGCTGATACAGCGTCAGGCCGACTACCACCGCATCCGCCGCGACCTGAACAACCTGCGGCAGATCACCCAGCGTTACCTGCACGAGATCGACAGCCTTTACACGGTGAACACGGTGTTGCGCACCGAGAACGTTCAGATGCGCGAGGAGATACAGGTGGTACAGCGCCGTTCGGTGGAGCTGGCCCAGGACAGGCAGCTGCTTAGCGAGAAGGTGGAGCTGGCCTCGGCACTTCGCGCCTTCCAGATACAAAGCGATGGCATCCGCATCCGCGGCCGGGGCAGGGAAGAGGAAACCGACCGCGCCTCACGCGCCGAGCAGATACGCGTATGCTTCAACATTGCCGAAAACCCCATCGCCCGCAATGGGTTCCACAACATCTACATGAGGGTTGCAGGCCCCGACAGCGCCATCCTCAGGCTTTCGGACGAAGACGCATACTCCTTTGTACACGCCAGCGACACCCTGCAGTTCTCCTCCAAAAGCACCCTGAACTACCTGAACAAGGAGGTGCCCATGTGTATCTACTGGCAGCGCACCCAGGAGTTCCAGCCCGGGCAGTACCTGATATCGCTCTACACCGACGAGTACAAACTGGGGGAAAGTTCCGTTACCCTTAGATAAAGTTTCTTTTAAAGTTCAATGTTTTTTCTGTTTGGGTTGCTCAATTCCTTAAATTTGAGCAACCCAAACTGTTTTTTCTCCATGAAGCATTCAAACCCTACCTCCCGGCAAAGGGTGGACCGATCCGGCATCGGGGCCTTCCTGTTCCTGGTAATCATATCCCTTTTACTGGCAGTGGTTGCTGCTTTGGTGCTACGGCAGATGTTCGAGTACCGGGGCCTTTACCAGCAGTCGGCTCTTGAGGCCACCCATGCCGTTGACGAGAAGGAGTCGCTGCTGGGAGAGCTCAGCGAGTTGGATGCGGCCTTCCAGGAGCTGGCCGACGAGCATGCTGTACTGGGGGATGTGCTGGGGCAGGAGCGCCAGCAGATAGCCGTCCTTCGCCAGCAGATCAGCCGGGGCACCGGGCAGGCCTCGAGCTACAGGCAGCAGATTGAACAGCTTCAGCAGCAGCTTGCCCGCCACCAGGAGAACGTGCAGGCCCTTGTGGCCGAGAACCAGGCCCTAAGCGGGGAGAAGGCCCAGGTGACAGAAGCCCTGAACCAGACAAAACAGGAGTACAGGCTGCTGCAGCAGAAAAGCCGGCAGCTGGAGCAGCAGGCCAGGGTGCTGCGCATCTCGCTCCTTGAAGTTAACCCAATGCGCCACAGAAGACGGGGCCCGGTGCAAACAAGCCGTGCACGCCATGCCAGCAGCCTGCAGATTTGCTTTACCATCAATGAAAACCCCCTGGCTGAAGCCGGAACCCACGAGTTTGTGTTTCGCATCACAGGCCCCGACGGGCAGCTGCTTGACCCCTCCTCGCAAACCCTGCAGCTCGGACAGCAGCAACAACATTATACCTTTACCTGGCAGGAACCCTTCGAAGGACCCGAGAAACCAAGCTGTGCCCACTACAGCAGGGAGGCCTTCGGGGCAGGCACCTATGAACTGGAAATGTATAACCGGGAAACACTGGTGGGCAAACTGCAGTTCGAGCTCAACTGATGCCCGGCAATATTCGGCAGGACGATCATTTTTATTAATTTTGCGGTTGCACTTTTTTTCAGGAAGTCAAAATACAGTACGATCCGGGTAAACAATCTATTTCCATGAAGATATCCTATAACTGGCTAAGAACCTATATTGATACCCATGCCACTCCCCAGGAGCTGGCCGTGATGCTCACCGGCTGCGGCCTTGAGGTGGAGAGCCTGGAGCCATTTGAAACGGTCAGGGGGGGGCTGCAGGGCGTTGTGGTAGGCCATGTGGTGGAATGCCGCAAGCATCCGCAGGCCGACCGCCTGACCCTCACCCGGGTAGATATCGGGCAGGGTGAGCCCCTTCCCATAGTTTGTGGGGCCCCCAACGTGGCAGAAGGGCAGAAGGTGCTGGTGGCCACCGTGGGCACAACCCTGTACACCCCTTCCGGATCACTGGAGATCAAAAAGGCAAGGATTCGCGGGGAAGAATCCATGGGCATGATCTGTGCCGAGGATGAACTGGGACTGGGCAACTCCCACCAGGGTATCATGGTGCTGGCCGATGATGCCATAGTGGGAACGGCTGCAGCCCGGTATTTCGATCTGCAGCAGGACTGGGTGTTCGAGATAGGCCTTACCCCAAACCGCATTGATGCCGCCTCCCACCTGGGGGTGGCCCGCGACCTGGTGGCGGTGATCAACCACCTGCAAAAGGGGCACAGGATACAGCTGAAACGCCCTTCAACAGAGGATTTCAGCATCGACAACCATGAGCTGCTGATCCCGGTCGTCATTGAGGACCCGGAAGCATGCCCCCGTTATACGGGCATCACCATTTCAGGAGTCAGCGTGAAGGAATCCCCAAAATGGCTGCAGGACAGGCTCAGGGCCATCGGCTTAAAGCCCATCAACAACGTTGTCGACATCACCAACTTCGTGCTCCACGAGCTGGGACAGCCCCTGCATGCCTTTAATGCCGACGCCATAAAGGGCCGGAAGGTAGTGGTGCGCAAGCCCCCGGAGGGCACCCTGTTTGTTACTCTTGACAAGGAAGAAAAAAAACTCACAGGCAGCGACCTGATGATATGCGATGCACAGCAACCTATGTGTATGGCGGGCATATTGGGAGGGCTGGATTCGGGGGTGGATGAGCACACCCGCAACATCTTCCTGGAGAGTGCCTGTTTCAGTCCCCTGAGCATCCGCCGCTCTGCCCGCCATCATGGCATCAGCACCGACGCCAGCTTCCGCTTCGAGCGGGGGGCCGACCCCGGGATGGCCCCCCTTGCACTGATGCGTGCTGCAGCCCTGATCCGCCAGATTGCAGGCGGGAAGATATCGTCTCCTATCATGGATGAATATCCCGGCAAACGACAACCTGCAACCGTAGAGTTTTCATTTGCCAGGCTCAATGCCCTGGTGGGCAACACCATACCGGTGGAGCAGGTGAGGGGCATACTGCAGGACCTGGACATAGAGGTACTGCATCCAACCCAGGAGGGACTTCTGCTTCAGATCCCGCTGTACCGTGTTGATGTGACCCGGGAGGCCGACGTGATAGAGGAGGTACTGCGCATTTACGGCTACAACCAGGTGAGCCTGCCTGGCAGGCTGTTCTCCTCGCTGGTGCTCTCGCCCAAGCCCGACAAGGAGGCCCTTCAGAACCTGGTTGCCGGCATGCTCTCGGCCAGGGGCTTCAACGAGATCATGAACAACTCGCTTACCAGGGCTTCCTGGTACGAATCATTCGGGTTTGATGCCTCAGCCACTGTGAGCATTCTCAACCCCCTGAGCCAGGACCTGAACGCCCTGCGCCAGAGCCTGCTGTTTGGCGGGCTGGAAACCATCGCCTACAACCGCAACCGAAAGGTGACGGACATGAAGCTTTACGAGTTTGGCAATGTCTATCGCAGGGATGACTCGGGCAATACCCCCCTTCGGGGTTACCGCGAAGGCATGAGGCTTGACCTTTTTCTTACCGGCAACTATCAGCCCGAGAGCTGGAACACCCAGCAGCAGCCTGTTGACTTCTCAGCCCTGAAGGAGGCGGTGGTGCAGGTGATGCAACGCCTGGGCATTGATGAGCAGCAGCTTGACTTAAGCGAGGGTTCATCGGCCGGCATATTCCAGTACCAGCTGCAATACCTGCAGCAGGGGGGGGTGATGGCCTCACTGGGCCTGCTTGCCCCGGGGCTGCTGAAAGCTTTCGACATCCGCCAGGAGGTATATTACGCCAGCCTTGACTGGGATGCCATCATGGCTCTTTCGGGGCAGCAGCAACTGCTTTACCGCCCAATACCCCGTTTCCCGGAGGTGCGCCGCGACCTGGCATTGCTTGTAGGCAGCCAGGTGAGCTTCGAGCAGATCCGCCAGCTTGCCTTCCGCACCGGACGCAAGCTGCTGCGTGCAGTCAGACTGTTCGATGTTTACCACGACCAGAAGCTGGGAGCTGGCAAAAAGTCGTATGCCGTGGCTTTTACCCTACTCGACGAGAACAAGACACTGACCGAGGGCGAGATCGACCGTTTCATGCAGAAGATGTCCGATGCCCTGGAAAAGGAACTGGGGGCTGAGATCCGCAGGTAATAGTCAATAGCTGCTGCAGAGCTCATACAGGCTCTCAACGGCCTTCTGGTCGGCAGCAAAGGGGCAGGCAGTCTGTTTCATATGTTCGAAATACTGGCCTGTGACATGCATCAGCTCTGGGTCCAGGGCGCAGTAAAGGGGTGTTTCGGCCCCCTTTTCGGGGGTGTCCCATCCTCCGTATCCCAGATCATGGCTCACCTTCGAACGCACATCCCCCGGGTGGGCAGCCAGCACAGCAATGCCATGCTCCTTAAGCCTTCGGGCAAAGGCAGCCGTGAGCATGCGGTTGGCCTGCTTGCTCTGGCGGTAGGCCGTGTCGTTGTTGTAGCGGCGGATGCGAAACTCCGGGTCATCCAGGTCAAGATCGCCCGCCCAGTAGCTGGCAACATTCACTATACGGGCATCCTCCAGGTTCTTCATAAAGGGATAAAAATACTGGGTCATCCAGAAGTAACCCAGCACATTGGTGGCAAACTGCATCTCGATGCCCTCTGCCGTCTCGGTGCGTGAAGGGGGGGCAGTGGCTGCATTATTGATCAGAAGATGCAGGGGACCTCGCCAGGAGCGGGCAAAAGCCTCTATGTCGTTCTTCACCGACAGGTCAAGGGCATGATAACTCACATCCTCATCGGGGGTGGCATCCATGAGTTCCAGCTGAAGCTCCCTGAGCCTGCCCTCATCGCGGCCCACAAGCACCAGCCTGTACCTGGCCCTGGCCAACCCATGGGAAATGGCACGACCGATGGCACCATAGGCCCCGGTAACAATGGCAGTACGATTTTTCATATTATAAAGATAAGAATTTCTAAGCTTTTTTGGAAAACGGAAGAGAAGAATGGACACTGATTTTTCTCCCCGAACCCTTAGGGTCCCTGAGAAATCCTTGCCAAATGCGGGTTACAGGCCTGCCGGAGAACCCTTAGGGCCTGGGGGCACAGCCATTGCGGGTTACAGGCCTTCGGAAGAGAGACCCTTAGGGTTATGGCAAGGTTTTCTCAGGAAGTCTCACAAAAGCATATCTTTACCGAACACCACCAAAGGAAGCATCAAGGAATAGCCGAACGTAAATAAAGGAAGATCAGCTTTTTAATCCGGTTTATGTGAAGGAATGACTATTCGCTTAACGGGGATAATGGAAGCCATTACCCCGATGACGAAAACGGTGACAGCCACCAGCAGAATATCCATGCCCTGCACCTGTACGGGGTAAGCATCGATGATAAAGGTGCCCTCGGCCTGGATGCGTATCAGCCCGAATTGCATCTGCAGCCATGATATCAGCACTCCAAGTGTGATTCCCAGCAAGGCACCCCCCAGGCTGATCATCAGCCCTTCGATCAGGAAGATGCGGCGGATGAGTTTTTTTGAGGCTCCCATGCTTCTAAGGATCACCAGGTCGGGATTTTTTTCTATCACCAGCATGGTGAGTGATCCGGTCACGGTAAAGGCAGCCACCAGCAGTATGAACGAGAGGATCAGGAATATTGCCCACTTCTCGGAGCGCATGATGCGGTAGAGCATTTCCTGCTGCTGAAAGCGATCGCGTACCTGGAAGCGCTCTCCTGCCAGCTGTTGTATCTGCCGTTGTATGCGTGAATGATTTGCTGCGGGATCCAGCCTTACCATGATGGCAGTGACCTGATCCTCGTATTCCAGCAGGAAGCGAGCCAGGCGCATGGGCACCAGGATATACTCCAGGTCGAAATCGGCATGCAGCCCGAACACCCCGCTTGCATAAGCTGATGTGGCATTGAAGGCTTGTGCAGGATGCATGGCCATTGTGGGCCCCCGCCTTGGAACGTACAGGGTAAGGGGGTTCAGGAAGTCGTGCAGGTTGGCCCCTACCATGTAGGCAACTCCCTGTCCCAGGATGAAATAATCCATGTCGCCTTCCTGCAGCAAAAAGCTGCCCTCGACCATCATGGTGTCGATGCCGCTGGCCCTTTCAAAGGCATCGTCAACCCCGCGCATGGTCACCAGGTGCTGGCGGTCGCGGTAGGTCAGAAGGGCCGTCTCTTCCAGAACCTGGCTGTAGACAATCACTCCCGGCAACCTGCCAATCTCCTCAAGGGGCAGATCGGCTGCCGTAAAAGTCTTTCCCTCCCTAAGGGTGATCTCCATGTCGGGGTTGAAGGCGTTGAACATTGATTGTATCAGCCGCTCCAGACCGTTGAATACCGACAACACGATGATCAGGGCCATAGTCCCTACTGCCACACCAATGACCGACACCAGGGTGATGATGTTGATGGCATTGTGCGACTTTTTCGCAAACAAGTACCGGCGGGCTATGTAGAAGGGGAAGTGCAAGTTCAATTAAGAATTAAGAATTAAGAATTAAGAATTAAGAATTGAGAATTAAGAATTGAGAATTAAGAATTAGAATTAGAATTAAGAATTAGAATTAAGAATTAGAATTAAGAATTAGAATTAAGATTAAGAGCTCTTCCACAGATGAATGAAGGACATGAATTTTCCGACATGGCTCTGGCAGCTTATAGTTCATCACAATATTATTCAGACCTTTTAATAAACAGAAATTTTCCTGGACTAACCTGGAGAATTAATTCTTTATTCTTAATTCTTAATTCTTAATTCTTAATTGTTAATTGTTAATCCCCCTTCCACGCTTTCACTACCAATCCCGTGCCGGATTCGTGATTCATGTTCAGATCCATGGCATTGAGGATAAGGGCGAAGGGCATCACCAGCAGGTAATATAACGGCAAAACCAGCAGGAATATTCTGGAAACACCCAGCATGCTGATGGGTGCCTTCATAGAGATGCGCCAGGAGAGGTTTCCGGGCCTGCCATATGAATAGCGGGTTTCCACCTTGCTGAATCCGGCCTGATGAAGCTTGCGGGTGATGTCCTCAACGGAGTATCCGTCGCGCACATGCTCTTCGATGAAGGAAGATTCCCCGTGCTGATCCACATCGCTGCCCCCCTTATCAGAAGGGGTGCTGATCAGCAGCAGACCTCCGGGTTTAAGGGACTGATGAAAATTGGCAAAGACTCCCAGGTCTTCTTCAATATGTTCCATAACATCTACCGAGAGGATGAGGTTGAACTGCCCTGGCTTCCTGAAGCTGGTAAGATCGGCCACCCGGAAGGAAGCATTTTTGACGCCTGCACGCGAAAAGAACTGCCTGCAGTCCTCTATCTGTTCCTGCTTGACATCCACAGCTTCCACTGTCCAGGAAGGTTTGTTACGGGCCATATACCAGGTATACTGCCCAAAGCCGCTGCCCGCATCCAGGATGCTGCCCTGCTTTTGGGAGGATTGCCTGAAGAAATGGCGGATCTCCCGGTGGATATGCCAGGTGCGCAGCAACAATACATCCAGCAAGAAGTAAAACAGCCTGCGGGTGGCTGTAAACTGGTTGAACAGCTTCCCAAGGGTCCTCTTGATGGGATCGTACTCCATGGACAAGCTATTGTTTTAGCAGGTTTTCGATGTTCTCGATGTAGTCAAGGCTGTCGTCGATGAAAAAGCGCAAATGGGGAACAATACGCACCTGGTTTTTGATGCGGTTGCCCAGTTCGCGGCGGATGAATTTGTTGTGCAGCTCAACGATTTTCAGGGTCTCAGCTGCATCTTTCCCAAAGATGCTAAGGTATACCCTTGCCGAGGAAAGATCAGGTGCCACATATACCTTGGTAACGGTCACCAGTGCCCCGGGAAACCAGTTGCGACCCTCCTGCTGAATGATCTCTCCAAGGTCTTTCTGGAGAAGCCTTGATATCTTTTTCTGACGTTCTGTTTCCATAAGTGCAAAGATAGTATAAAAAAAAGCATTGCAGGGAACCCAGCCTCAGCCCCTGCAGAAGCCTGCGTGCCGGATTAAAATGGGTGTTTAAGCTCAGAGAGCGCGTGATTATTGATTTTCGGGATGAATGAAATATGTTTCACGATTGACTGATTGCATATTGGATATATGATTTTTTTACCCTAAATTTATCAGGCTGCAGAAATTTCCGTCAAACCCCATAAAACCCCCCCTCTATGAAAAATCCGGATTTTCATTACCAGGACATGTTCGGGATGCAGCATCAGCCCTGCGAGTATTACCTATTAAGCAGGGATCATGTAGGCGTCACCGAATTTGAAGGCAATCCCGTATTGAAGGTAGATCCTCCCGGGTTGACCTTGCTGGCTAAAGCTGCATTTCGTGATTGTGCTTTTTTACTGCGTGCTTCTCATTTGAAGCAATTGTCGGCTATACTGCAGGATCCTGAAGCCAGCGACAACGACAAGTATGTTGCCCTGGCTATGTTGCGCAATGCCGAGATCTCAGCTCAGGGCAAGCTGCCCTTCTGCCAGGATACAGGTACTGCCACCATTATCGGCAGGAAGGGACAGCAGGTGTGGACGGGAAATAGCGATGCAGAAGATCTCTCAAAGGGGGTATATCAAACTTTCACAGGGGAGAATCTAAGATATTCGCAAACCGTGGCCCTCGACATGTACCGGGAGAAGAACAGCGGCACCAACCTGCCTGCCCAGATTGACCTTTTCGCTGTACCGGGCGACACCTACGAGTTTCTTTTCATTGCCAAGGGAGGGGGCTCGGCCAATAAGACGGCTCTTTTTCAGGAGACAAAGGCCCTGCTGAACCCCGATAAGCTGGAGAAATACCTGGTGGAGAAACTTAAATCCCTGGGTACGGCAGCCTGCCCGCCTTATCATGTGGCTTTCGTGATCGGGGGAACCTCGGCCGAAGTGGTGCTGAAGACCGTGAAGCTGGCCACTGCCAAGTATTACGATGGTCTTCCCACAACTGGAGATGAACACGGGAGAGCTTTCAGGGATGTGGAATTGGAGCAGAAGGTATATGAAGCGGCCTGTAAACTGGGTATCGGGGCCCAGTTCGGGGGCAAATACCTGGCCCTCGACATACGCATTATCCGCCTTCCCCGCCATGGAGCCTCCTGCCCGGTAGGAATGGGTGTCTCCTGTGCAGCCGACCGCAACATCAGGGCAGTGATTAACAAGGATGGCATATGGGTGGAGAAACTGGAAAGCAATCCGGGGAAATATATACCCATGGAATTCAGGACCCTTGCAGCCAACGGTTCGGTGAAGATCAACCTGGATCAGCCAATGCAGGCAGTGTTGGCCGAGCTCTCAAAACATCCCACAGGCACGCGGCTCTCGCTGGATGGTACCATTGTTGTTGCCCGCGACATTGCTCATGCAAAACTCAAGGAACGACTTGACCGGGGAGAAGACTTGCCCGAATATCTCAAAAACCACCCGGTATATTATGCGGGTCCTGCGAAAACCCCTGAAGGCATGGCTTCCGGCTCGTTCGGGCCAACCACGGCCGGGAGAATGGATTCGTATGTTGATCTGTTCCAGGATCATAATGCAAGCCTGGTAATGATTGCCAAAGGCAATCGCAGTAAGGCCGTTACTCAGGCATGCCAGAAACATGGCGGCTTTTACCTGGGAAGCATCGGCGGGCCTGCTGCCCTGCTGGCCCAGGAAAACATCCGCAAAGTGGAACTGCTTGAATACCCCGAACTGGGCATGGAAGCTGTATACAAAATTGAAGTGCAGGATTTCCCAGCCTTTATCCTTGTTGACGACAAGGGAAATGACTTTTATAATCCTAACCCATAAAAACGCAAGCTAAATATATATGTATCGTACAGAAGAAGATGCTTTGGGAAAAGTGAAAGTTCCCGCTGAAAAATATTGGGGTGCCCAAACACAAAGAGCTATCGAGAACTTCAGGATCGGCAAGGAAAAAATGCCTTTTGAAATTATCCATGCCTTTGCTGTTCTGAAAAAAGCATGTGCCATAGTGAACTACGACATGGGGATCTTGCCCGAAAACCTGATGAAGGCAATTGTTCAGGTATGTGAGGAGATCCTCGACAATCAGCATGCCAATAATTTTCCATTGATGGTTTGGCAAACCGGCAGCGGCACCCAAACCAATATGAACCTTAATGAAGTGATTGCCAACCGGGCCCATGAGATACTGGGAGGGCAACAGACCGACTCGCCCAAGAAGGTTCATCCCAATGATCATGTGAACAAATCACAATCTTCTAACGACACCTTCCCTGCAGCCATGCATATTGCTGCTTATGATCTGATTGTGAGCAATACCCTTCCGGGTTTGCTGAAGCTTCGCGACGCCCTTCACGAGAAATCCCTGGAGTATGATCAGGTTGTTAAGATCGGGCGCACCCACCTGATGGATGCCACCCCATTGACTCTGGGGCAGGAGTTCTCGGGTTATGTAAGCCAGCTGGATCATGGCATCAGCGCCTTGCAGCATTCTCTTAATCACCTGAGCGAGCTGGCCCTGGGAGGCACTGCTGTAGGTACGGGTATTAATGCCCCGGGGGGTTATGATGTAAGGGTTGCAGAAGTGATCGCCGATCTCACAGGTCATCCCTTCAAGACCGCACCCAACAAGTTCGAGGCCCTGTCGGCTCATGATGCTGTGGTTCAAACCAGCGGGGCTTTAAAAACCCTTGCCTGCAGCCTGATGAAGATAGCAAACGACATACGTCTTCTGGGCTCGGGGCCCCGCTGCGGTATCGGGGAGCTGAACCTGCCGGCCAACGAACCGGGAAGTTCTATCATGCCCGGCAAGGTGAATCCCACTCAGGCTGAAGCCATGACAATGGTAGCTGCACAGGTAATCGGAAATGATGCAGCCATCACCGTAGGGGGGATGAACGGGCATTTCCAGCTCAACGTGTTCAAACCGGTAATGATCTACAACCTGTTGCAGTCGGCCCGCCTTATAGGCGATGCCTGCGTTTCGTTCAGCAGCCGATGCGTGGAAGGAATTACTGCCAACATATCCCAGATAGAAGCCCACCTGCAAAACTCCCTGATGCTGGTAACAGCCCTATCGCCACATATGGGTTATGATAAGGCAGCACGCATTGCCCGTAAAGCCCACCAGGAGAATATCACCCTGAAGCAGGCTGCCCTTGAGCTGAAGCTGGTTTCAGAAGCAGATTTTGACAAGTGGGTGAATCCTTCAGATATGGTACATGCCTCGGGGGCAAAAAAAAAAGCGGATAAAAGCCAAAAGGACCTTTACCCGCGTTAAGTTGGGGAGCTGCTGAATCAGAACTCCCAGAGATCGTGTTCGAAGGTGCGTATGGCATTTTTCACCCTTTCAGCTTCAAGCAGTGCATCCAGGCCGGAATAGTATTCGAGGATCCTGCGATCGTGAACATTAGATTCCTTATAGATATAACTGCTGAAAAAGCGGCGGATGAACAAGTCGTCGTACGACACTCTCTGTGCATCGTTGTGACGGTTGTATACTTCGGCGTTTGCCAGAACGTGACGGGCATCGGGGTAATAGATCCAGAACAGGGGCTCGTCACCTCTGACTTCTCCGGTGAGTGGGTCGATGTTTTCGCGTACCGGGCTGATACCCAGGATGCGAACATCGAGCACCGAGCGCTTGCTGTCGAAGAACCATTCTTCCTTCACCCGGAAGCGGCGAACATCGGCCGTATTGAAAGGAGTAACAATCAGGGTGTCGTACTCATCGTAAGGGGGCGTTGGCCGCTGCAGGGTACGGATCTGGCTTACCTCCAGCTGGCTCATGAGGCCTTCCGGGGTCAGGGGCACGGTAAATTCATCATCCTGGGTGTCGTAAGCTGTGATAGAACCTTCACGGATTCCATCGATGATCACCTGCATGAGGCTGCGGCGGCTGTTGGTAGCTGTAATGGGAAAATACAGGGGCTGGTTCATCTTCTCGCGCAGATCGATAACCTGCCAAACCCTTTTTGACCAGAGCACATCGGCCTCCCTGACATAAGGAAGGGCAACGGGCTGCTTTTCCTCGATCATTTTACGATCATAGAAGCCGTCGCGTGGGGGTTCCTGCAGTATCTGGGCAGAAGCTCCCAGCAGGGTAATGATTCCCAGGATACAGAATGTTATTAATTTCTTTGCCATGAGTGATACCTCCAGATTGATTCTGAATTAGTTAATGGTAAAAGTAATGGGCGACAGGGGGCGCACCCTTCCGTCGGGTCCGGGTTTGGTTGTGATGTTCTCAAAAATGAATCGCTGACCGCGTGTTGCATTGTTGATCACCTGAACCATTTCGGGGGTAAACAGGTTGCTTTCGGAGCGGAAGCTGCGGAAGTCGCCTGCTACAGTGGTAGACATGCTAAAGGAGGCAATCTCGAAGTTCATGTCGAACTCGAAATTCTCCAGCCTGGGGATGATCCCCCTTGCCACAACCAACTCTTCACGTGAGATACGACCTTCGCGGCGGTTGGCAATGTAGGCCACAGGATCCGGTACGGTTCTAACCCTGAATACGGAGGTACCCATGTTGCGGGAGCTGCCATCGATATCGGCATTCACGGTAATGCGTGCCTCGGTGGTACCAGGCTGTATTCTCACATCGTATTTGCCCGGGCCACGTGCAATAAGCTGCGCACCTGAAGAGATGGTGGGGCGGATGCGGTCGTTGGGGATGCCGGGTACAGAGATGGATACCGGGTTGTCAAGGCCAATATAGAATACGTTCATGGCATCGGCCGATACCGTAACGCTGGGGCGCTGCACGATAAAATCATCCCTGAAGTCATACGAAACAGGAGCTCCTGTTCCGGGCTGCCTTAAAGTGATCTGCCCGGTGAAGCTCTGCGCACCTTCGGCAGAAGCAGGAATGCGAAGCCTTCCTACTCCGTCGGGGCCTACGGTAACAGAACCCCTGCTGGGAGTAATGGTAGGCTGCTGCCTGCTGTCGTAGGCTGCAACGAACACCTCGGCTTCATAATACTCGCCCAGTAACACGATCTTGCTGTTGGGAACAACTCTTGCTGCAATGCGGTCGAATTTGTAATCATCAGCAGTAATTGCGCCATACAACAGGTTGATTGCGTCGAATTCAGCATTGCGTACTTCAGTTACCAGCCGGCTTAGGTTGGTGGCTACTGCTACGGGGATCACGCGGTCGAACATCAGCTGCTGCCAGGAAATCTCGGCAGTTTTATCCTGAAGGTAGAATGGCCCTTCTACATTCAATCCCAGCTGAACATAATCCTCAAGGTTATGTTTGCTCAGGATTGCGATGACCGAAGTTTTGAAGCTCTCGATATGCTTGCGCAGGTCATATGCTCTGGTTCCCTGTCCACCGGGACGTCCAGGGTCTACGCTGTTGTCGATCATCCAGAAACGGGAAGAAAAACTATAATTATCTTTTTTCTTCATATCCAGAAGGTTCATTGCGGCGGCCTCTTCATTGGAGATATCATTAATACGGGCGATCATTTCATTGCGGCCCGAGAGGATATGCTCAACCAGGGAATCAGCAAGCTGCTGGATGTGCAGGGCCTCACCAAAAAAAGGCTGAACCTTTTCGGCAGAGATAGCCTGCTGCTGGCGAAAATCGCCATATACTTGCTGTACCTTGTTCTCGAAATTACGATTGGTCTGTTCAATACCATCATTCACCAGGGCAAAAGAGTCAAGCACCTCAACCGAGACGTTGAGGGCCATCAGTGCAAGGAATATCAGGTACATTAAGCCAATCAGCTTTTGCCTGGGGGTTTGCTTTCCACCTGCCATTGTATCTTATATTTTTATGTAAAGCCCGGTAAGCGTGCTTACTGGCGGTTTACGTTGACATTCATAGCCGAAAGCATATTTCCGTAGACATTGTTCAGAGTCTGGATATTGCTTGTCAGTTTATTGATCTCCTGTTTGTACTTTTCGGTAGAAGCCACTGAATCATCTAGATTTTCAACCAGTTGGTTTACCGAGAGTTTCAATTTTTCAGCATTCAGGGTTTGTGAGCCTGCAGCCTGCAGCTGAAGCTCGTAAGCGGCATTCAGGGCTGAGAGGTTCTGGGCTGTTTTCTGCAGCTGTTCGCTATAGGCCTGGCCTCCGGCGGTTGTGCCTTCAAGGGCATCCACGGCTTTTGTAAGCAGTTCGGCATTGCGGCTGTAGCTTTCGCCCAACTGGTTGGTAAACCCGGTAACATTGCGCAGGCTGTTGCCAAAATCGGTACTTGCCTGCAGGGTCTCGCGGGCTGTCTTGGCGGTTTCTTCGTAGGCTTCGCTTACCTGTCCCATGGAAACTACTGCATTTTTCAGGCTATCGCCATATTCCCTGGATAATGACAGGTCATGCTTCAGGTGCTCGGAGGCCGTCCGGTATGTTTGGCCAAGTTCGCTTACCGACCTGGAAGCATTTTCAAGATTCTGTACATAATGATTAGTAGCCACAGCCGCGTTGGTAATGTCGGCTAGCTTGGCAGCATTATCGCTAAGGTTTTTAAGGCCCCGGCCCAGCTGGTTGATCATCTCCTGGCCGATGTTGGCTTCTTCCAGCATATGATCAAGGTTGGGAGCAAGGGTAATGCCATGAGCTCCGGAAGTAATATGACGGCTGGCAGTGCCTGCCACATCACTTTCAATACCTGCCAGTTCGGGGTAAACCAGGCTCCAGTCAGGTTCCTCGTGAAGGGGTTCAAAGGCGCTGAAGAAGAATACCACGGCTTCCACAACCATACCCACAACCAGCAGAAGGCCGGCATAGGGGTAGTGTTGAATTTTGAACAACGCACCAATGATCACAATTGATGCCCCCCATCCATACAAGCGGGACATGAAGGTTTTCCAGGCTTTAGTTTTTGCGAATTTCATAAGGAATTATCTGAAAGGTTGGTTAACAAATTCAATTAAAGATTAGTAAACATTTGAAGCCCTGCGGCCATCGTTGCGGTCCCGACCAGGGTAACGTTGTATACTCCTGAAGCCGATATAAGATTTGGCGGTATCCTGGTACTCATACACCCGGGTACTTACCTGCAGGAAATATCCCACATCTTTCCAGGATCCTCCGCGAATCACTTTTCTTTTCATGGAAACAGGGTCATCGGCATTGGCTTCATACTGATAATCCATGTTCATGTCGTGGCCAAAGATATAGAAGGATTCGTCGTATGCATTTCGTGTCCATTCGGCCACGTTTCCTGCCATATCATACAACCCGTAATCGTTGGGAGGGTAATGTCCCACGATGACAGTCTGGAAGCCACCATCATCTACATAGTTCCCGCGTAAAGGCTTAAAGTTGGCCAGGAAGCAGCCGTCGTTGTTGCGGATATAAGGCCCCCCCCATGGGTATGGGCTAAGGTCAAGACCACCTCTTGCAGCATATTCCCATTCAGCCTCGGAAGGAAGTTCGAACTTCATGGCAAATGGGCGGTTGCGCCCCGAGAGGTAGCTGTTCAGGTACTGGGTTCTCCAGATGGTGAATGCACGTGCCTGCGACCAGTTAACACCCACCACCGGGTAATGGTCGTAGGTGGGGTGCCAGAAATAATACTCGGTCATAGGCTCGTTATACGAGTAGGAGAAATCATGGATCCAGGCCAGGGTGTCGGGATAAACCGGGGTTTGGTATTCGCGGACAAATTCCTGGCGTGGGGTGTTTCTCTCTGAGCGGCGGGCAGCCCGGTTCAGATCAATAATATGGTAGCGATAGATAAGTTTGCGCGAATCAATTTCGCGCCGGCGGAAGAAACGCTCGTGCTCTGGAAGATAAAGCTCTGAGAGAATGTCGCGTTCTTCTTCCCCATTCCAGCGGATACGCTGTCTCCAGTTGATCAGGGGAGGATCAAGAGGCATCCCGAAGGCATCCTCCGAAATCATGTGGTTCTCGTTGATGGCATATAACAAGGTATGTGCCAGGGAGTCTCTTACCCAAAAAACAAATTGCCGGTACTGGTTATTGGTGATCTCTGTTTCATCCATGTAAAATGCCGGAAGAGAGATTGTCTTGGATATGGCATTCTGTGAGTAGGCAATATCTTCATCTGAGGGGCCCATGATAAAACTTCCCATGGGGATGAAAACCATCCCGGGGGGATCACCATAAAACCCGTCGGGTCGGTTTTGCACCCCGGTCAGGTGGCCCCTTCCCGAGCGATTACAGCTTGCCAGCAAAAGCACTGCGAAGGCGATAAAAAACAGTCTTTTCATGTGGTTATAATTTATTGAAAGCCCGCCCCTGAGGCATCCCTGTTTTGTTTTGTTGATTGAAGGATTTCATTGGGCCTATGGTGCTTATTTCTTGTTGCTTTTTAGTTTTACGCTATTTTTTGTTGTCAGGTTTCTTCAAAAAGAGAGTAAAATTACAAAAATCTTATATTTCGCTGTATTTCTCTGATTTTATCTATGTCCAGTTTAAAACAATACTGTAGCATGATCTCATGGCTGCCATTGCTTCTGCCGTTGGACCCCAGGGGTGAAGTGGTAAAATCATAGGAATATCCCACGCTGATCTGGTCCCAATGCAGCCCGAAAAGGAAAACTACAGCATCCTGAGGCCTAAAGCTAACGCCACCCCAAAACTGGTTATTGTAGACCACCATTGTATTAATATCGAGCTGAAAGGAGGCCATGTCTGTTTTTGCCAGCAGGGAAGGACGGATCACGTATGAAGGATTGCCACTCCAGGGCAGGTTATATCCTGCCGCGAGATACATGTGCCTTCTCAGGGAGTACATGCTATTTCCCAGCTGGCCAGAGGCTTCTGCAAGCTGGGTTGCCGATATTCCTGCCCAGTATTTATCGCTTAGGAAAAAACCACCAATTGCGAAATCAGTAAACATATGCGTTTCCTGCCCTCCGCCAAGTACCGGGTCGCCCCCGCTGATGGGCCTGAATTGCGAGAAATCGATTCTTTTGTCAAGAAACCCCAGCTGAGCTCCCAGGCCCAGCTTACCCCCGGGAACCCTTAGATGATAGGAGTAGGAAATCCTGGCCCCGATATTGGTCTCATAGCCCAGGCGATCCTGTATGAAGCCCAGGGCTGCACCTCCGCGCAAAAATGGCAGGGGAGCATCCAGGTTCAAAGTATAAGTTTCAGGGCTGACCCGCATATCGTTTTCGTCCCTTAGCCCAACCCATTGCTGCCTGGCAAGTCCTGTGGCGCAAATAGCACTTCGAAGGCCAGCATAGCCCGGATTGATCCCCATATTATTGAACATGTTATGACTGAACTGCGCCTCCTGCTGAGCAAAACCTGCCAAATGAAAAAGCAGAAAAAGCATTGCGGCTGTAACCGGAAACTTCATTGGTTTTAATTTTTAGTCTTTCAGGCTTCTCCTGCCGACCGGAACAGTCTAACGAAAGAACATCCAATTATCAGTCACAGGGTGATTATTTGATTTTGTTTTTCAATTTTGTTAACGCAAAAAAAAATCATTTATTGAGAAATTCCCAAAAAACCCTAAAATATTTCCGAAACGCTAAAAGTACAATTATTTGGGTAACCTACAACAGCTTGATGTTTTTTTGGTTTAATAATAAAGCAGTTGCGGCCTTTCCTAAAGGATAATCTATCCGGAAATTGTTTACAAAAATATACCTGAGATTTGATTCAAAAATCAGTAAAAGTACCAAATTAACCCGGGTATATTCTTTGGAGCCCTTTGCGGGGAAGACTTACATGAATTTTTGATAGACCTGCCACCATTTATCGGGGATTTCATCCTGGCAGGCTGCCTGGTATTCATTGTAGGAGCAGGGAACCAGTAACTGGCGTTCGTATTTCACCTGCATTCCCGCAGGACAAGGTACCTCCATCCACCAGCGATCGCTTTTCTTGCTTTTGTAGAACACAATTTCGTTTTTAAAATCTTTGATGGAGACCACATATTTCAGATATTCTCCCGAATCCTTTCGGGTACGGTCGGGCATGTCTTTTTTGCGGTTGTAAAAACCATCCAGGAAGTACCATATCATTTGGGCCACCAGCTGAGCGGTTTGTTCACCCTGGTCGAAGGCCGGATTGTTTTCATAAAAACCTATTGAGGAAAGTTTGTCGCTCAGCCCGGCATAGCGCACTATCTGGCAGGCTTCCTCTCCCAGCAGGCCATTTGGGGAGGCTTTTGCATTGCCCGGTGCATCCGAACGCCTGATGGCTGAAATATCAAAACTTAGAAGGTCGGCTCCCCTGACGATGGGTTCCACTTCATCCAGGCTGTTTCTAACTATTCCCAGACGGTAGGTGTCGAAATACAACTTCTCCATGAGCTCCACAGCATCCTGGTCAACAAAATATGTCTGGTATCCGATATTGGTGTAATTGAACAGGAAGCTGGGCTGATGCGTCAGTATGGCACTCAGGTAATTGTTGTTGGTGATCACGGGTTCTTTGTTCATGCCCAGATCAAAAGCCGGGTCAACCGACACGATATTGATGATCTGCCCCAGGGCTTCATAGGCCAGGTAATTGGCATAGGTAAGGTCTTGTGTCCCGCCTATGATCAGGGGGATCACCTTTTTTTTGATCAGTTCGCTGACAACCGTTTTAACTGCAAAATAGGTATCAGATACCTGGTCGCCAGCCACAATATTTCCCAGATCCGCCACCCGGGTTTTAAAAGGCCCCTGGAACAATTGGTACAAATGCTTTCTGACTAGATCAGGAGCCAGGGCGCAGCCCTGGTTATCCGGGCCGTTTCGGTCTTCTTTAACCCCGATAATGGCAATATCTGCCTGGTTAAGGTCAGGAAATCCGGTCTGGGTGGTATACGAAATGATGGATTCATTCATCAGCAGGGGGTGACCCTGGTTGCGTAATTTGAATTTGCTTTTTTCAATTGGTTCAAGAAAATCCTCTATTTCCATACATATCAAAAAAAAGGAGCAGCTACTTTTTTACCTTCTTACCAGCAGAAGGCTTTTTGGCCGCCACGGGTTTTTTACTGCTAGTGGTTTTTTTTGTTGTACGGGATTTTTTGTTTGAGGTTCCTTCCGAAATGATCTTTAAGCAATCTTCCCGGGAAAAAGTTTCAGGGTCCTTATCCTTAGGCAGTTTGTAGTTGTTGCCGTTGGCTGCAATATAAGCTCCCCATCGGCCCCTGAGGATTTTTATCTCCGGTTCACCGGGAAACTCCTGGATTGTGCGCTGGCGTTCTTTTTCGCGTTTTTCTTCAATGATCTCGATGGCTTTGCTGGCCGATATGCTCAAGGGGTTTTCATTGGCCGGGATGGAGTAAAACTGCCCCTGATGGCGGATATAAGGGCCGAATCTCCCGGCGGCGGCCACCATTTCCTCTCCTTCATATTCACCAACAAGGCGCGGAAGCCTGAACAAATCAAGGGCCTGCTCCAGGGTGATGGTTTCAATGCTCTGGTCTTTATTCAGGCTGGCAAAGCGTGGCTTTTCCTCATCATCGGCTGTGCCGATCTGTACCATTGGCCCAAAGCGGCCGATACGTACCGAAACGGGCTTGCCCGATTTGGGATCAGTGCCCAGCTGCCGCTCGCCACTGAATTTTTCGGCAGTTTTAAGGGTTTGTTCCACCTGCCGGTGGAAGGGCCAGTAAAACTCCTGTATTACGTTGTTCCATTTTTTTGTTCCATGGGCTACCTCATCAAATTCCTTTTCAACGTTGGCCGTGAAATTGTAGTCAATGATCTCCTGGAAAAACTCAATCAGGAAAGCGTTAACCACAATACCCGTGTCAGTAGGAAAGAGCTTGTTTTTCTCGGTTCCTGCAACTTCTGTTTTCAGAACCCCGCTGATTTTGTTGTTTTTTAGCCTCAGGTAATCATAGCTTCTAGACTGGCCTTCGCGGCTTTCTTTCACAACATATTCCCTTTTCTGGATTGTGCTGATGGTGGGTGCATATGTTGAGGGGCGACCAATGCCCAGCTCTTCCAGTTTTTTAACAAGGCTTGCTTCGGTATAACGGGGGGGATGCTTTGAGAATCGCTGCACGGCAGTGATCTCCTGCAAGGGCAGTTGCTGGCCTGCTTTCATGGGAGGCAGTATACCGGTTGCGGCTTCTTCGTCCTCCTCATCAGTCGACTCCAGGTAAACCTTCAGGAAACCCTCGAATTTCAGCACCTCACCCGTAGCAGTGAATTTCTCTGTGGTGGTTGAGATGTCAATGGTCACAGTTGTTTTTTCGAGCTGTGCATCAGCCATCTGCGAAGCAATGGTGCGTTTCCAGATAAGCTCGTATAATTTCTGCTCGGAAGCATCTGCGCTCACCTGGGTCATGTTCATATAAGTGGGTCGAATGGCTTCGTGGGCTTCCTGGGCCCCTTTAATCTTGCTGGCGTATTTGCGTACCTTGATGAAGGCCTCCCCAAAGCTGCTGGCAATCACTTCTTTAGCCATGCCAATAGCCGTGTCCGAGAGGTTTACCGAGTCGGTACGCATGTAAGTGATCTTCCCGGATTCATACAGCTTCTGGGCCACCATCATGGTGCGGGCCACCGAAAAACCCAGCTTGCGGCTTGCTTCCTGCTGCAGGGTAGAGGTAGTAAAAGGAGGGGCCGGGGATTTGCGTGCAGGTTTGGTTTCTACATCCTCAACAGTGAAAACCGCATCCCGGCATTTTTCCAAAAATTCAAGTGCCTCGTGTTTGTTTTCAAAGCGCTGGGGAAGTTCGGCTTTCACTGATTGTTGCTGACCCTGGTGCTCCACCTGGAAGATGGCCGATACCTTAAAGGCACTCTCCGACTGGAAAGCCTGGATGGCTTTTTCGCGCTCCACAATCAAACGAACGGCTACCGATTGCACCCGCCCGGCCGACAGGGCGGGCTTTACCTTTTTCCATAGAAGCGGAGAAAGTTCAAAGCCTACCAGGCGATCAAGCACCCTGCGCGCCTGCTGGGCGTTCACCAGGTTGTGATCAATACATCGGGGGGAGGATATGGCCTTCAGAATGGCCGATTTGGTGATCTCGTGAAACACTATCCTCTTGCAGCGCGATTCCTCAAGACCAAGGCTTTCCACAAGGTGCCAGGAAATAGCCTCCCCTTCACGATCCTCATCAGTTGCCAGCCAGATGTTCTCAGCTTTTTTGGCTAATTTCTTCAAATCGCTGATCACGTTTTTCTTATCGTCGGTCACCTCGTACTGTGGCAGAAAATCGTTCTCTATATCTATGCCAATATTATTTTTTGGAAGATCCCTTACATGTCCGAAACTGGAAGTTACAAGGAAATCTTTGCCAAGAAATCCTTCAATGGTCTTGGCTTTGGCTGGTGACTCAACAATTACAAGGTTTTTGGCCATAGTTTAATTTTTTCGCCCAAAGTTATTCAATCAATCACAAATACACCCAAATCAATGGTAAATTCTTTGCCGGGGGAAAACGCCATAATGAAAAAAGCTTTTCCGTGCAGTTAATGCTCTGGGTTCATCGTTTAACCCCAAAGCATGCGTTAATGTTTTGCCTAAAAATCTGCAAAGGAAAACAAAACATTGGCTCAATACCAAATATCTGCCGGTTTATTTTCCAAAAAGCGAGCCCATTTTTGCGTAATTTTGCATGTTCAATAAAAAAAAGCAGACCTTCTTAAAGGTTGAAAGTCAGCTGGCACAGGATGGGCGAGAAATGCTTTTATAATTTTGCTTATCTGCAGGCTGGCAGGTGTTAATCCCAGGATCTTTCATGAAAAAGAAACTATATATCGAGACTTACGGATGCCAGATGAACTTTTCGGACAGCGAAATTGTGGCTTCGGTAATGATCGAAAACCAATACGACACTATCGATAACATCCGTGAGGCGGATGTTATCTTTGTCAATACATGTTCCATCCGCGACAACGCCGAGCAGCGTGTGCTCAACCGTTTGAAGGAGCTTCAGAATATGCGCAGGCAGAAGCCCCACCTGGTGATCGGGGTGCTGGGTTGTATGGCCGAGCGCCTGAAGACCTCCCTTCTGGAGGAAGAAGAACTGGGTATGCGTGTGGATATGGTTGTAGGCCCCGATGGATACCGTGATCTTCCCCGGCTGATGACCGATGTTGAAAACGGGCAGCAGGCAGCCAGCATCATCCTATCCGAGGAGGAGACCTATGCCGATATCACCCCTGTGAAATATGCTTCAGGTGGGGTGTCGGCCTTTATCTCCATCATGCGGGGTTGCGAGAATTTCTGCTCCTATTGTGTGGTGCCCTACACCCGGGGTAAGGAAAGAAGCCGCGACCCCCAATCCATACTGCAGGAGGTGCAGCAGCTCTTTGAACGCGGTTACCGTGAAGTTACCCTGCTGGGGCAGAATGTTAATTCCTATCACTGGGAAGGTGAAGATGGATCCCTGGCCACGGGGTTCCCGCAGCTACTTGAGCAGGTGGCCCTGGTGAACCCCCTGATGCGCATCCGTTTTGCTACCTCCCATCCCAAAGATATGAGCGACAGCCTGCTGCAGGTTATTGCTGCCCACCACAACATCTGCAAGGCCATTCACCTGCCGGTGCAGTCGGGCAGCTCCCGGGTGCTAGAACGCATGAACCGAAAATATTCAAGGGAAGACTACCTGAAGCGCGTGGCTGCCATCCGGCGGATTATCCCCGGCTGTGCCATCTCTACCGATATCATTACCGGCTTTTGCGGGGAAACCGAAGAAGAGCACCAGCAAACCCTGAGCCTGATGCGGGAAGTGGGATACGACTTTGCCTTCATGTTTAAATACTCGGAACGCCCCGGTACCCTGGCCGCCAAAAAATACCCGGATGACGTGCCTGATGATGTGAAGTCACGCCGCCTGGAGCAGATCATAGCCCTGCAGCAGCAGCTTTCGGCCAGGAGCAATCAGCAGGATGTGGGGCAAGTGGTGGAGGTGCTGGTGGAAGGCCCTTCAAAACGCTCAAAAATGGATGTCTCGGGAAGAAACTCCGCTAACAAAGTGGTTGTCTTTCCTGATCGGGGGTTTAAGCCGGGTGACTATGTCCAGGTGAAAGTAACCCGTTGTACTACTGCCACCCTGTTGGGAGAAGCCATTTTGAGATAATCAGCAAATCAGATAATTAGGAAATTAGCGAATTTGTTAAGCAAGGACCCTGTGGGTACCTTCCCCCGGGCTACGCCCGCCAAAAATCCATACCATCCCCGGGAAAAAACCATTACCTACCCGTCATCTACCCGTCACCTACCCGTCATCTACCCGTAAATTTACGG
>OBJA01000817.1_pt1 | contig 25034 bp, 24 predicted proteins | sample 1519751 | NCBI WGS metagenome assembly OBJA01 (sample SAMEA3881238, study PRJEB22517) | soil metagenome | biome: lake sediment; feature: soda lake sediment; material: sediment, water from around vicinity | place: India | collected 2013-12-23 | depth 3 m
GGAAAGATACAACGGAGCTGTTGATGAAAAATCTGTTCCTGCCGTCACGATCTGCCGATGACATTAAGCTCGCCGCCAGTTGTGTTCGTTATGGTTCGGATGATGCTTTGATGCAGTACTGTGAGCTGCACTATGGCGATGAGATGTTCGGTGTGCCCAACTTTCATGCGCAACTGGTGCAGACCGCCATTGAGCATGGACAGCCGGCAAACAGGCACCGTGCCCTCGATCTGGGTTGTGCTGTCGGACGCGTCGGCTTTGAAATGGCCGTCTGGTTTGACGAAGTCGTGGGGGTTGATCTGTCGACCCGTTTTATTGAGGTGGCGAAACGACTGAAAAAAAACGGCAACCTCTGCTACCAACGACGTGAAGAAGGGCATGTGGTTTCAGACCGGCGGATCGGGTTGCGGGATTTCAATCTGGACAAGAGGGCGGATCGGGTTAGCTTTGTGCAGGGCAATGCTATGCAACTCGATCCCTCTTTAGGTCGCTTTGATCTGGTGGTCGCAGCCAATCTGATTGATCGGTTGCCTGATCCGGGGAAATTTCTGTCAGGCGTTCACCGTTTTGTGGCGGACGATGGCGTTCTTGTGGTGGCTTCCCCCTACGACTGGATGGATCATTTTACCTCGCCCGACAAGTGGCTCGGAGGATGGTTCCGTGCCGGCAAGCCACAGGTGTCGCAAGAGGGGGTGGAGAAACGACTGCAGCGGAATTTCAGTCGCATTGGCGATGTCAGGGAGTTGGAATTTGTCGTGCGCGAAAACGCCCGCAGATATATTCATGGTATTTCCCAGGTGTCCTGTTGGCGGCGAAAAGGGTGAGCGATGATGGGCAAGCGTCTGCAAGTTGTTTTTTCCCACGGCAAGGAGACTGGTCCCTGGGGCAGTAAGATTGTCGCTATGGCTGAGATTGCACGGCAACGTGATTGTGATGTCGACAGTATCGATTATCAGGATGTGCCTGTTGCCTCAGGTCGAGTGGAGCGATTACTGGAACGTTATGACCACTCTTGCGGAGATCTGATTCTGGTCGGTTCGAGCATGGGGGCCTACGTCAGTCTGGCGGCATCGGCAATCTTGAAACCGAAAGGATTGTTTCTGCTGGCCCCGGCCATCGGTCTTGCCGGTTACGCGCCGCAACAACCACCTCCTCATGCTGAGCGCACCCTGATTGTCCACGCCTGGCAGGACGAGGTCGTCCCCGAACAGCAGGTCGTCACCTATGCGCGCCGTCATCAGGTCGAGCTGCACATGGTCAACAGTGACCACCGCCTGATGTCGGCCTTGCCCCTGATCTGCCTGTTGTTTGACAACTTTCTTGCGGGTTTAGGTGACGATTGATTGGCGATTCTCGCAGATTCTCCCGCCGGGGTAATGTTTGTTGTGGACAGGAAACAAAATAGCTGATATTATTTGCAGTTCTAGACGCCTTCGGTCGGCGTCATTTTTGTGTCCATCGGTTAGTTTCTGCGTATTACCCTCGCAAACCTCCCCTTTAGACTATTATTCTGAGATTCCTGCCTGTTGACCGTTCCTTTTGCTTTAATGGCTGAGGGATGGGCCGGTTCCATTTGTGGAGATCAATTATATGTTGTTTGAACACCTCGGTCTGCGGACCGAACTCCTCCGTGCTGTGTCTGAAGCAGGCTACAGTCAACCTTCCCCGATTCAGGCCAAGGCTATTCCGGTGGTCCTGCGTGGCCATGACCTGCTGGCCGGTGCCCAAACCGGAACCGGAAAAACCGCTGGTTTTGCCCTGCCGTTGTTGCAGCGTCTGAGTGAAAAAGAGTCTCAATGCGAGGGTGCCGTTCGGGCCTTGATTCTAACCCCGACCCGTGAACTGGCGGCTCAGGTTGAGGCAAGCTTTCGTTTGTACGGGAAATATCTGCCGCTGCGCTCAGCCGCAGTTTTTGGTGGTGTCAGTATCCGTCCCCAGATCAGTGCCTTGCGCAAAGGGATTGATATCCTGGTCGCGACCCCGGGACGTTTGCTGGATCATGTCAGCCAGAAAACCATCGACTTGTCCCATGTTGAGATGCTGGTTCTTGATGAAGCAGATCGGATGCTCGATATGGGCTTTATTCATGATATCCGCAAAATTTTGGGTCTGCTGCCACGTCATCGCCAGAATCTGTTGTTTTCGGCGACTTTTTCTGACGATATCAGACGTCTGGCGGACGGATTACTGAAGGCTCCGGAGATGGTTGAGGTTGCACGACGCAATACCGCTGCCGAGCAGGTCGATCAGGCGATTTACCGGATTGACAAGGGTCTTAAGCGCGCATTGCTTTCTCATCTGATTTCCGGTCGTAACTGGCAACAGGTGCTGGTTTTTACCCGCACCAAGCACGGTGCCAACCGTCTTGTCGGACAGCTTGTCAAGGATGGCATTACGACGACGGCCATCCACGGCAACAAGAGCCAGGGTGCCAGAACCAAAGCGTTGGCCGATTTCAAACAGGGCAAAGTACGGGTCCTGGTTGCAACCGATATCGCCGCACGTGGACTCGATATTGAACAATTGCCATATGTTGTAAACTATGAGTTGCCTCATGTTCCTGAGGATTATGTTCATCGTATCGGGCGAACCGGTCGGGCCGGCCATGCGGGTAGTGCAATCTCCTTTGTGAGCAATGAAGAGCGCAAGCAGCTCCACGATATAGAAAGTTTGCTGCAGCGCCGGATTCCACTGCGGGAGCAGGATAAAGGATTAAAGCTGGTTCCTTCAGCGGTTGATCTGCCGACACGGCGCCCCGAGCGTGGTGCCGGCGCAAAACCCTCAAAGCGTCAGTCGGCGCGGCGCCCGGGTCGAAGTGCCGGATCCATGTCGGGAAAGCCGTATGGCGGTCAGTCAAGCGGAAAAACCGCACAGGGCGCTAAGCGTCGTCCCTCGCACTAGTACCCTGTAACCCATAATCTTTCGCATCTTGCTTGTTTTTTGACCCGCCAAAATCAGGCGCAATTTTGCGCTATTCCACAAGTGACAGGGCGCAGTTTTTTTTGTGATATTAAGGGCGTATTTTTCCCCGGAGGCTGGTAAACGGCTTCCGGGGTTTTTTATTGTCCGGTAGCCTGATTGATAGGGGCAAAGAGGTCTGGCGATCAAAGATGAATAAGAACTTGAAAATCAAGTATTAATTTGTTATCATAGGGCATTATTTAAAGAATAAATAAACTTAGCGTAGATATTTGTCAATAAAAATTTCAGCATATTAAGATGTTTATCATCTCTTTCTCACATTCAAATGTTTCTCATGGATTCACTCTTGTAGGCAGTGTGAAAGTAGTACTTTCCTGTCGATGACTTTTCTTTATTAAAAACATACTCTTTTATTTTTAGAACTCTTGGCGAGCCGTGCATCTATTTTCTGCCCGCTTGTTGTTCATTCACACTACATTTTCCCCAAAGGAGCGAAAAGGCCGTTAATATGGGTATTTACTCGATCAATCAACAAAAAATCGCAAAAGACCTGAGCCCCGACAAGGTCCATGCCTCCAAATGGACGGATTGGCACTGGCAGTTGCGCCATTCGATCAATCGGGCTTCCACCTTTGAAAAGCTTCTCGGTATTGAGTTGAAAGATGTTGAGCGCCGCAAGGTTGAATTGACCATGCGTAAATTTCCCCTGTCGGTCACTCCTTACTACCTGTCGCTGATTGATGCGAAAGATTTTCGTAACGACCCGATTTTTCGTCAGGCATTTCCTGACCCCAAGGAATTGGAAATCGACAAGTTCGATATGAGCGATCCCTTGTCGGAAGATCAGGACAGTCCGGCTCCGGGGATTACCCATCGTTATCCTGATCGGGTTCTGTTTCATGTCAGCAATGTCTGCTCCATGTATTGCCGACACTGTACGCGTAAACGCAAGGTTGGTGACCAGGATTCAATCCCGGACCGGAATCAGATCCGCGCAGGGCTCAACTATATCCGTGGTGCTACAGAAGTTCGTGACGTGCTCCTTTCCGGTGGCGATCCATTGATGTTGTCGGACCAGTATCTGGACTGGATTTTGACTGAATTACGTCAGATCAAGCATGTTCAGGTGATACGTATCGGCTCGCGGATGCCGGTCGTGCTGCCTTATCGTGTGACCGACGATCTGGTTGAAATGCTGAAAAAGCATCATCCCATCTGGCTGAATACCCATTTCAATCATCCGCGTGAAATAACCAGTTCATCGAAGCAGGCACTGAGGAAATTGGCTGATGCCGGAATTCCTTTAGGTAATCAGACCGTGCTGCTGGCCGGTGTCAATGACTGTGTGCGGATTGTCAAATCCCTGGTGCACAAACTGGTGGAGAATCGGGTGCGCCCCTACTACCTTTACCAATGTGATCTGTCGGAGGGTCTTTCCCACTTTCGTACACCGATAGGAAAGGGCATTGAAATCATGGAGGGGCTCATTGGTCACACCAGTGGTTTTTCGGTACCGACCTATGTAATTGATGCGCCAGGTGGTGGCGGCAAGATCCCCCTGACGCCGAACTATCTGATTTCTCTGTCTACCAATAAAGTGGTTCTGCGCAACTATGAGGGAGTAATAACGACCTATGCTGAACCTGATAGTTACAAGGCAAAGTTCTGTGATCGCCGCTGCGATACTTGTGATCTGCAATTGAAGCTGGAGGATGGTGATGACAACAACGTCACTGGAATTGAGCGGCTGCTGTGTGATTTTGATGAAACCATCAGTTTGACTCCGGCCGGTAACGAGCGCATGGAGAGACGTGATGGAAGTTGATCGCGTTGAGCAGTTTGGCCAATCCACGCTGCAGCATGGACCGGGTAACGATCGTGTTTATCTGATGAAGCTGCATCACCAGGATGCACCGGGGGTGCTTGAATATATCGATGAACTCGTTGAAAAACATCAGTATTCCAAGGTGTTCGCCAAGATACCGGCCGATAGTAAGGCTCCCTTTGTCGAGGCAGGATATTCTATCGAGGCCCTGGTGCCGAAATTTTATCAGGGGGAGATTGACGGATTGTTTCTGGCCAGTTTCCCTGAGGCCGGTCGCAGTGAAGATCCCGATGCCGCACGCGTTGCGCAGGTATTGAAGATGGCGCAGGCTAAAGGGGAAAATGCGGTGTCCACCCCGGTGCCGGAGGCAGTGGCAGGTCAGTGCCGTTTGGCACAAAAAGACGATTGTCCGGCAATGGCGGAGCTTTATCAGCGGGTATTTGCCAGTTACCCGTTTCCGATTCACGATCCCGACTATCTAGCTGAAACAATGGCGAATCACGTGACTTATGCCGGTGTCTGGCAGGAAGATCAGTTGGTTGCTCTGGCGTCGGCCGAGGTGGATTACGGCGGTTCTCATGCTGAAATGACCGATTTTGCAACAGATCCGGCGTTTCGTGGTCAGGGGCTGGCTCATTTGCTGTTGGGCGAGTTGGAAAGCCGGGTCGCTGATGTCGGAATTCAGACTTCTTATACCATTGCCCGCGCTACCTCTTTCGGCATGAATATCACATTCGCCAAAAGTGGTTACCGGTTTGCGGGAACTCTTATTCAGAATACCCAGATTTCCGGTGGCCTTGAGAGCATGAATGTCTGGTATCGGCCGGTGGGGTGAGATCCAACGGGTCAGGCGGATCGCCCTTGCAACAGCTTGTTCCAGGTAGTGCGCTGAAGGAATGAGCCACTGACTTCCTCTTCCATGACCTGAAACATGGACCAGGGAATCGACATGCTCATGACATTCTCACCAAAATGATTACGCAAATAGAGGCGTGCGGACAGATCCATCAAGCCGGCTACGGCTTTAGGGCGTTCCTTTTCTTCTTCATCATAGGCGTAAAGACCAATGGCCTGACAGCCGGCGGCAAAGGGGAAGATGACATTGTCGTTGCCGTCAAAACTGTAGTTGGCGAGTACGCCGAGGGCAGAAAACTGATCAGGATTGCAGAAGAAGACCACGGCAACGGGTGTTTCCTGTTGCAGATCAACGTGGGACAGGGGTTTGTAGACAACATATTCTGTCGGGATATTGCGAATCGGTAATCCCTCAATGAAATCACGCACCGCTTCCGGATTTTTCAGATAGCGTTCTCCCTGCAGATACTCTTCGATAAAGTGTTCATCAGTGAAAGCTTTGAGACCATTGGCAACGGCTTCTCCTTCAGGATGTCCGGCATTTCCGGAAGAGAGAAAACGACAGAATCCGTCTGTGCCGCCAGGGAAATTGGGATACTGATCACCAAAACCGATACCGGTTCCGCCGCCGACGCACCCAAAGGCAGACCGGCTACAGGCCGTTACCTTGCCCTTTGCCGCTGCTGCTGTCAGCCACAGAGTACATCCCCAGGAACGATCCTTGAACATTTGTGCTTGCGCAGGTTTTTCGTCACTCCAGAGGATGGCGACTGGTTGGTGTGGAAGGTTGATTGCTGTGGCGATCCGGCTTTCCATGACAGGCTCCATTCGGCAAAGGGCAGCGCAGGGGCTGGAAAATCAATCATTATATTGATGTCCATAGGGTCTGTCGAGTATGTTATCACCAGAGTGTTGCGCTTTCTTGTCGTAGGTTTTCCCCGAGTTACCGTGCTGGAGAACAGGAGCTGTTTATGAACCGTTTATTGCTATATGTGGTGCTGGCACTGTTGGCGTTTTTTTCGACATCGTCCACCGTTCTGGGTAGGAGTGCTGGCATTTCGCCACAGCCTGGTCTGTGGCTGGTTGAGTCGACAACCTTGATCAATGGTGTGAATCTGATGGATACCATCCGTGCGGCTCAACAGCAGATGCTTGCCGAATTACCGCCGGAGTATCGTGATGTTGTGGCCCAGGCGTTGGAAGATCCTGAGGATGTGGGGCGGGATTACCAGTGTATTGGTGCAGATGATATCGCGGTTATCATGGATCCTCATGCTTATTTGCAGCGTGTCAATGACGAGATGCCGGAATGTCGTTTCAACATCGTCCGCACTGATGGAGCAATGATACGTCTTGCAGGCAATTGCGATGACGCTGATGGTTTCAGTGGTCAATTTGACGGAGAGTTGCGTATTGTCAGTCCAACGGAAATGCGCTCACTCTTTTTCGGCCAGGGGCGTTATCTTGTCGATGTTGATCTGCCCGGTATTGAGATTCCCGACGACGGGAAGGTGGAAATGCGTCTGGAAGAAAAATCGGTCTGGGTTAGCGCTGATTGTGGGGCAGTTTCTGTCAGGTGATGTAACAGGAGGTATATTGCAGGATGAATTTTGATGCCAAGGCTGGCTACTGGGATAATGATCCGCAAAAAATAACTCGTGCCGAGACGGTGGCGGCACGCATCCGCGAACTGGTCCCCTTGCGGCCCGATACCAAAACTCTGGAGTACGGTTGTGGTACCGGTTTGCTTGGTTTTGCCCTGCAGCCGGATGTCGGTCCATTGGTATTGGCTGACAGTTCTCAGGGAATGATTGCCGTTGTGGAGGAAAAGATTGCCGCTGGCGGATTTGAGGCTGTGACCTCTCTCCTCCTGGATCTTTCGCATGATCATGCCCCGGTAGAAAAGTTCGATCTGATCTGCACCCTCATGACCCTCCACCATGTTGTTGACTATCAGGGCCTGCTGGAAAAATTTCATCAGATGCTCGGTTCTGGTGGGTTTCTTTGTATTGCCGACCTTGATGCCGAGGATGGTAGCTTTCACGGTGGTGATTTTGACGGGCATTCAGGGTTTGTCCGCGACGATTTAAGCGCCGTTTTGAAAAAAGTCGGTTTTGAAGATATTCGTTTTTCTACAGTCTTTGAGGTCGTTCACAACAAGGGCGATCATGTCCGGCGCTATCCGGTATTTCTGATGGTGTGTCGACGAAGTTGCTGATGGTGTTGGGGATAAAGAAAAAAAGGCGCTCCGTGCGGAACGCCTTTTTCAGCTTTTTCAAGTATAGTCAGTTAATATTGCTACGCTGCGCCGTATGAGTGGAGGCCGGACAGGTAAAGGTTAACTCCCAGGTAGCAGAACATGGTGGCAGCAAAACCAATGATCGACAGCCATGCTGCTTTGCGACCGGCCCAGCCGCGGGTAAAACGGGCATGCAGGAAGGCGGCGTAGATAAACCAGACGATCAGGCTCCATGTTTCTTTCGGGTCCCAGCTCCAGTAGGTGCCCCAGGCATAAAAGGCCCAGGCGGCACCGGTAATAATGCCGAGGGTCAGCATTGGAAAACCGATCATGATGGCTCTGTAATTATAGTCATCAAGAACCCTGGTCGGTGGCAGCATTCCGAGTATACCACCCATGGGTTTGTTGCCATGTTCTTTCATGTGGCGTTCTTCCTTGCCGATCTTGATCAGGTACATGATCGACACACCGCAGGCAATAGCGAATCCGGCGTAGCCGATGAAGCAAGTAATAACATGATAGGTCAGCCAGTTGCTTTGCAGGGCCGGCACCAGTGGGTCGATGGATTTATTCAGGCTCATCTGTCCCCAGAGCATGGCCCAGACGGCAATCGGCAGGACGAAGGCACCGACAGCACGATACTTGTATTTCCACTCCATGGCCAGATACAGACCGACAATTGTCCAGGCAAAAAAGACCACCGACTCATACATGTTGGTCATGGGTGCCCGTCCGTGTTCACTCCCTAGAATTGCGTAGGATTCGTACCAGCGCATGCCAATGGCACCGGTCTGAACCAGAAATCCTGCCAGGGCTGTGAGGGTAGCAATGAGGGCCACCTTGTTGCTTTTGGTGGCAATGTAGGCGATGTACATCACCATCGACGCAAAGTAGGCGATGGTGGTCAGGTTCGAAAGTTGAGTACTTAAAAGATCACTACCCATGAGCTAACCCTCCTTGGCAGGGGATTCGTTGTTGACGGCGGTTTCAACCTTCTGCATCAGGTCGTCAAACACCAGGGCGAAGCCGGACTGGTTGCGGTGAGCATTGCCGGCAACCTGGACTTTTGTCGCTTTGCCATTGTTTTCAATACAGACCCAGACCCGTTTGTGGGACATGAAGAAGGCGATAAAAGGTCCTATAATCAGCATGATACATCCGGCCCATACAACATTGACACCAGGATCTTTGGCAACTTGCAGGCCGGTGAAATAAGGTTGGTGGAAACCGAGCATGGCAAAACTGTACTGACCGCCCCGGCGCACATCAAATTCGGGGAAGTTCTGCCAGACGACAACAGGGTCTTGATGAGCCCCGTCGGGGGTGACGACATGCAGACGCATGGCCGGACCAAAGTTGCGATCATTGTCGGTGAAGTCAGTGACAACAACGGTATAACCGTTCGCCAAACGAACCCGGCTACGCAGCGGCGCATTAAATTCAAAAGTCTCGCCACTTTGATTGTCGGTTGCCTTGAATGCGATGGTTGCATCTCCGGCCGGACCGTAACTGGACTGATAAAAGATGATGCCTTCATAAAACAAAGGATCGTTGACCGTAATCCTTTTTTCATAGACTTCAACGCCATCTTTGAGAATAACCAGATCGCTGGCATACAGCATTGGCCGTCTGGTGTCAGGATAGAACTCGACATCGAAGTTGTCACATCGAACTTCGAAGCCAAGAGGTATACGCTGAGATCCATCACGGGTCATGACGTGGGTTGTTGATCCCCCCTCGGGAATGTTGACAAAAGCCTTGAAGCCGAAAACATTGCCGATGATGGCGCCGATCAGTATGACAATGATTGAAATATGGGTCATGTAAGCACCAAGACGGGAAAAAATACCCTTTTGGGCAAACAGGTAGATTTTGCCGTCAATATCGGTGCGAACGGTTTTAGCGAAATTTTTCTCCAGGGCAATTCGAATGCGATCGGTAACCTCATCCGTTGAATCGCTGCTGCTGACCTCGAGCTTGTTTTTTGAGTTTTTCAGTGTCGCTGGTGACGGAACTCTGGTTGGTTCTTTAAAGAACTTCCAGGTGCGGGGAAAGTGCTTGATCGAACAGCAGATCAGATTGACGCAGAACAGTCCCAGCAGGGCGACGAACCAGGTGGAACCATACATGTCGGTAAACTGCAGTTTAACAAAGAGTTCGAAATTGGATTGACCGTAGCGCCGTATGTATTCTGAGGCTGATGCGTTTTGCGGGATGACGGTACCGATGATGGAGGTTACCGCCAGCAGCAAGAGCAGAATGATGGTCAGTTTCAGGGAACAAAAAAAGTCCCATATGCGATCAGTAATATCTTGTTTTTTTTGTGTTTCAGTCAAGGTGCATATCTCCCTTGGGCAAACTGTCTGAACAAGTCAGACCAGTAAGGTCATCATGGTCGACGATGTCGAATGAGAAGGGCGGCCCGGTCGGGAGGGTTCAATGCAGCAGAACGGCAGTACGCAGGAGCGTCAGACTGATAGGTGGGGCTTGGGATGTTACCAGGGTCAAATGATCCGAATGGGGGCCATTCAGACGATGCGCAAAAAATGGTGCGGACTTGGGTTGGGGGATCTGCTGGCGTGATTCAAGGATCAGCGGTAGCAGATCTTTGATCTGGTTGGCAAATTCAGGGCTGCCGAGATGTCGTAATGGGGCCAGATCGCGGTGACAGGCGGCACTGTCGCAGCATACGTGAGGTTTAGCGAGATCAGGATTGAAATGACAGGTATTTACCTGGATCTTGTTAGTGTGCTGCTCTGCATGACTGGGCACCTGACAACTGAAGGCTGATTGCAGACCGATCAGCAGGAACAGAAACAGGGTTGGTAATAAACAGCGCAGAATGTTGATCATCAGGTGTTTTGCCACTCTGTTGCCAGGAGAAGTTAAATCAGATGGTGAAAATTCTAGCAGACACTATAGCTTGTGCCTTGATCTTGAAGCAAGGACAAAAGTATGTAAATGTTTATTTGTTGAGCAAAAAAGTAGGGATATGAAGCGTGTCCTCACAACCTGTGGCGACTATAGGCCCATCTCCTTTAGCTTTTTCAGCAGTTCTTTTTGTTCTTCGGTGATCTGTTTGGGAACGGCAACCTCGATAATGGCAAAAAGATCACCTTGAGGCTGCTTGCCGGAAGCAGCGACACCAAAACCCCGCAGGCGAATCTTTTGGCCGGGTTGCATGCCGGCAGGGACTTTGACACGTTTGGAGGTGTCCAGAGTCGGAACCTCGATGGTGGTGCCGAGGCAGATATCACTGAAGGGGACCTCCACCCTGACCAGAAGGTCGGATCCTTCGCGTGTGAACACCGGGTCCGGTTCGATGTCAATATGGAGATAGAGATCTCCCGCCGGCCCCCCGCCCGGGTTCGTGCCTCCCTTGCCGGCAACCCTGAGTTTTGCGCCCTGTTCAATGCCGGGTGGAATCCGAACCTTGATCTGTTCGACCTTGCCGTCACTGCGGTAGTCGATTCTGCGTTCTCCTCCCTGCGCCGCGAGGCGAAAGGGAATGCTGATCTGCATGGAATAGTCCTGGCCGCGAGGGGGCGGTCGACGGGTATGACTACGTGTGCGTCCGCCAAAGAGCTGGCTGAACAGATCTTCGCCACCAAGATTGCCGAACATGTCTCCCATGTTGACGTTGCGGAAAATGTCTTCCTGTGTGAAGCGCTGATGAAATCCGCTGTCACCGAACTGATCGTACTGGCGCTTTTTTTCCGCGTCGGAAAGAACGGCGTAGGCTTCGGTGATCTGCTTGAACTGTTCCTCTGCCTGTTTGTTCCCGGGATTCTTGTCGGGATGGAACTTTTGCGCCAGTTTGCGATAGGCTTTTTTAATTGTTGCGGCATCAGCATTGCGCTCAACACCGAGAGTGGAATAGTAGTCCTTGGCCATTGGTTGTTGCTCCTGTCTGAAACGGTCCGGCAGTAGGCTATAGTAGGGTCAGTTTTCCGGCAGGTCAAGTTGCTTGCTGCTCGGTTTTTCAGGTTGCTTGACCTGCTCGGGACGAGGCGCTAGGATGCCCGAAACGTCCGGTTTTGTCTTTTTCTTTTTTGGAGTCCTCATGACACGAATAGCAATTATCGGTGCAGGTATTTCCGGGTTGACAGCAGCCTGTGCTATCGAGGAGTTCGCTCAGCGCCATCATCTTGACCTCACAGTTCAAGTGATAGAAAAACAGGATCGAACCGGCGGTAAAATCTGGTCGATTAAAGAAGAAGGTTACCTTTGTGAATGGGGTCCGAATGGTTTTCTCGACAATAAGCCCATGACCCTTGATTTCTGTCGGCGCCTGCAGATTGAAGAGCGCTTGCTGCGTTCCGACGATAATGCCCGCAAGCGTTATATTTATGCAGACAATGTCCTGCACCGATTGCCGGAAAATGGTCCGTCCTTTTTGTCTTCGAAATTGATTTCCTGGCCGGGCAAGTTGCGTCTGGCCGCCGAGGCGGTGATTCCGCGCCGCACTGATATGACAGATGAAACCCTTGCTGAATTTGGCCGTCGCCGCCTTGGCAAGGAAGCACTGGATAAGCTGATCTCGCCGATGGTATCAGGTATCTTTGCCGGTGACCCGGAAACCATGAGTTTGAAAAGCTGCTTTCCGCGTATCTTTGAGTTGGAGCAGGAATATGGTGGTCTGCTGAAAGCGATGGTCCGTCTGGCCCGAAAAAAGCGCGCTGATATCAATGCAGGCAAGGCGGTTGCCAGTGCCGCCGGACCCGGCGGGATTCTTACCTCGTTTACCGATGGTATTCAAGAGTTGACCACTGCCGCTACTGCTGCTTTGCAAGGAGAATTGATCAGTGGCCAGGAGGTGGTGAAAATCGAGGAAAAATCCGGCGGGTTTGTTGTCCACCTGGGCGATGCCCGGCAACTTGATGCCGATATTGTCATTACCGCCTCTCCTTCCTATGCGGTGGCAGCAATGATCGAGGAGATGAATTCTCAGGCAGCAAAGCTGTTACGGCAGATCCCTTACGCGCCCATGAACGTGATATGTTTTGGCTATCAACGTGAGCGAATTGCCCGCGATCTTGACGGCTTCGGCTACCTGATTCCGCGCGGAGAAGGCTGCCATACCCTCGGCACTTTGTGGGATTCGAGTATTTTCCCTGATCGCGCTCCACAGGGGCATGTACTGTTGCGCTCGATGATGGGGGGAGCGACCAACAGGACGGCAATTGACCTTGCTGATGAAGAGGTTGTGACACGGACGCGAGCCGATCTGGCGCGGGCCATGGGAATTAATGAAGCACCTGATTTCGTCAGGGTTTTTCGTCATCCACGGGCAATCCCCCAGTATGTTCGCGGCCACGGAGACAGATTGCAGGCGTTAAATCGGGCTCTTGAGGGGACGCCGGGACTGCTGTTGACCGGAAATGCCTTTTACGGGGTTGGACTCAATGACTGCGTCAACGCCGCTAACCGGGTAGCTGAAAATGCCATCAGACTGATTAAGGAGCGGAGTGGCTGATTCTACTGAGAGGTTTCTTCCTGGGGATCATCTTCCGGAATGATCACCGCCGTCGCCAAGGCCGAATAAGCCAGATAGCGCAGGCTGCCATTATCCGTATTTTCGACGATTGTCATCGGACCGGAACGCTCCATCTTGATCTCTTCGAAAGCTTCACCCAGATGAATTACGGCTCCTTCGTAGAGCTTCGACATGATGTTGATTTTAGCCCGGGCCGTCGGATGTTCACCGGCACTGTAGTTGATTAACTCCTCGTTGAGTTCTTCCCTCTCTTCTTCCAGATTGACATGGCGCTGGGTGAGGATGCCGATGCGCAGTTCGATGGCTTCACGCAGCGCCGGTCTGTTGGCGGGCAGGGGCTTTTTATTCAGCGCTTTTAGCGCTTCATTTATCCGCTTTACCTGTTCGGCAACACTTTTAATGCGGGTACGCAAAAATTTGAGACGATCCGTTTCCGGGAAATAGACCCCGGATGTCAGCAGGGTTCTGATACCGGATCGCGCCCCTGCGGCTTTTACCTCGATTCCTTCGAGGGCAATGGCTTCACCACCGGAAATCTGTCCCGATTCGATATGGATACTGCCGGTTGATTTGAGTATGGCATTGCGCGCTTCATGGGAAACATGGATGTCACTCCAGCATTCCACCGTGACCTGATTGAGATAGCGCGTTCGTAAGGTTCCCTTGCAGATGATTTTCCCATCGCCTTTGCCCGACATGGTGCCGATGGTAACCGGACCGTCACACTGAATCTTGCAGGCACCAATAGCACCGGACACCTTGATCCCCTTGGTGGCGGTAATGTTGAAATCGTCGAGGACGTCACCTTTGATGTCGACAAAGCCGTTGAAAGTGATATGGCCGATGGTCAAATCAACATCGCCGTTAACGACAAATTCTTCAGCGATGGAGATGATGTTGTTATCAAGTACCGGTCGACCGCTACGGGTTGCCATGGCTTGTTTGCCATCGTCAGTGAATCGTACTCCCGGTCCGGCAATGACATCGGCGGGTTTGCCGGAAAGGGGTGGAATCAGTTCGCCGGTGATGGTTGATCCCGCTTCTCCGGCAGTCGGAGGATGAATGTTGCCGATATGTTCATCAACATTGACGTTGGAAAAACTCTGCACCGCTTTGAAGTCGACCCGACCGTATTCGTCCTCTTCCCACTCTGAGACATCCTTGCCGGTGGAAACGATCAGCTCAAACCAGCCATCATCGCCGGGCTCAGGTTCCACGCCGCGAGCAAGAATAACTTCCTGTGGATTGTTTCCCTGGGCCGCTTCGGTGCAAAAGATAGCCACCTGCTCAAGATCAACAGTCGTTGTGATATTATTGCGGCGTAATATGGAGATAATATCGGCAGGGGAGGGGCTTTTTTCCAGATTGTATACGGTGATGCCGGCCCGACACTCGAGATCATTGTCGCAGGTCTGGAGTCGCAGACTGTAGTCATCGTTGACATAGTCGGCAAGTACCTTGCATCCGACCTCGATTCTGCTTTTGCTGGGGCTGTCAGCCATGATCCTCACATCTGACCAGGTAATAATATGAGAAATTACTTAACACTACCATACCTATCGGCTAACGGGTTAATATAATTGAGCAACATTTTTCTTGTGATGTTTTTTTGTCGATACCAACAGCAACACAGGACCTTGACGGCTGTTGTTTTTGCTGGTTATGCTCACGCGTGACTTGCCGATGATACCGGGAGGATAAAATAGTGACGACAGCCAGAGAACGATTTGAACAGGATCTTGCCGAAGTCTGCTGGCGTGAATTGCGGATTCACATGCGTCGGGATGCTCTGGTTACTCTCGCTCCGGAACTGGATATCATCACGGTAGCCTCCGCTGTGGCTGCTGATGACAGCGGTCGGGTTTCAGGCTGGATTGCCGCCGGGCAGATAGGAAAGCCGACGGCCAGGGAACTTAAGCTGTGGGAATCATCCCTCGATACGACATTTTTGATGTTGATCGTCCAGCCTTATATTTTGATTCAAGCGGTGTGATTATGCTTGATGATTTTATCAAAGGGCTATGCACTTATCGGGCACCGGCGGTTTTCAACCCCTGGGGCGAAAGGGATTCACAACACGAGGGGCATGGGGATGGCGCTCAAATACGTCGTGAGCAGTTGCGGCACTACCTGGATGCACGGATCGGGCGGGCAGATACCCTGTTATGCGCTGAAGCCATTGGCTATCAGGGGGGGCATTTCAGCGGTATTCCAATGACTTCAGAACGGTTGCTGCTGGGTGGTCTGGCTCACAAGGGCCTGATGCCGGAGATGGTGTTCACCGGAATCTCTCCGCAGCGGACAAGTGCAGAGCGGCTGCGCCCGCAGGGCTTCACGGAGCCGACAGCAACCATTGTCTGGGGGTTTCTGGCCGAGTGCGGTATAGACCCTTATCGGGTGGTTTTGTGGAATGCCTTTCCCTGGCATCCTTACCATCCCGGCAAAGGGTTGCTCAGTAATCGAACACCGGATGCGCTTGAGATGCAGACCGGACATCAGGTGTTGATGAGTATGCTGGAGATGGGTCGATTCCGGCAGATAGTGGCGGTGGGTGAAAAATCTGTGGCGCAGTTGACGCAGTTGGGGGTCAAGACGGCCAAGGTGCGTCATCCGGCCAATGGGGGGGCAGGGAAGTTTCGAGAGCAGTTACGATTGTTATTGCACTAACTACCGGTATCCTGTTTTCACGACCGATCAGCAGGAGAGAGTCCCCATGTCCATCGCTGTTATCGAGCGTCAGCTTGGCCGCTTTCTGGCCAGTGAAGTGCCGGAGGTCCTCGCCATCAAGGGGGGCTGGGGGGTCGGCAAAACCTACGCCTGGAACTCATACCTTCATGCCGCCAGAAACCAGCGTCGTATCGCCCTTGGCGACTATTCCTACGTTTCCCTCTTTGGTATCAATTCGCTGCAGGAGTTGAAAAACAGTATATTCGAGAATATGGTTACCAACCACCATATCGGTCGGCGTCCCAGTGTGGAAACATTTCGTGCCAATATGAACCGTTTGCTGCGCACCACCGGAAAAAAGAAATTTGCTTTTTTCCCGGTAGAAAAAGCGGCCGAGTTTTCCGATGCACCTTTTGAGTCGCTGGCGTTTCTGTCTCTGGAAAAAACCCTTATCTGTCTTGATGACTTTGAGCGCAAGGGCAAGGGGGTTGAAACGCAGGATATCCTCGGACTGATCACAATTCTTAAAGAACAGAAAAAATGCAAAGTGGTGCTGATTCTCAATGATGAGAGTCTGGTGGGCGATTCGCAAACAGAATACAACCGTTTACGGGAAAAGGTCATTGATACCGAGTTACGCTTCGCCCCTGATGCCGCAGACTGTGTCGCTATTTCCCTGCGTCAGAATCCCCTTGGCAAGATCCTCGGCGAGGCGGTTGTCCAGCTTGGAATCAACAACATTCGTGTTATTAAAAAGACCGAAGCGCTGGCGGAGTTACTGGTTCCGGTGCTCAAGGATTATGACCCCCAGGTATTGCGTCACGCAGTCCGTATTTTGACCTTGCTGTCCTGGTGTTATTACAGCAGATCGCCGGAAGTGCCGGAGTATGATTTTGTCATCAACCGTAGCGGCTCATTTGGCGCCCTTGATGATGATCAAAGCCTGTCAACCCAGCAACAGGAATGGAATGCGGTCCTGCGCAGTTACAATAACTATTACCTCGATGATTTTGGTCGTCAGATCAGTGGTCTGGTTGAGAATGGCTATCTTGATGAAGAGCCTATGCGAAGGTTGGGCAAAGCGTATGATGAGCAGATTCGCGCCGCGCGTTCGGAGCGATCATTTCAGGAGGCCTGGCTTAAATTCCACGATTCTTTTGATGACAATGCGGCTGATGTTATTACCTGCCTTTCGGATAGCTTTCGTGATAACGCCAGGCACATCAGTCCGGTAAACCTCGACGGCAGTGTTCGCCTCCTGCGTTATCTTGGCAAGGACAAGCTGGCAACCCGAATTATCGATTTGTATATCGATAAACGTAAAACGGAAAGTGGTTTGTTTGCCATTGAGTCAGCAGTCGAGGCGGAAGAGATTCGTGATGACGAGGTCATAGAAAAGTTTCGCAAAACGCAGGACTCCTTACGTGAAAAACTGACTTTACGTCAGGTTTTTGAGCAGCTTTTGCATGAAGATAAAGACCATACTGATGAAGAGGCTCAGCTTGCCCGGTTTTCGGTGACGGACTTTATTCTGTTGTTCAAGTCGCTCAAAGGAACTGAATTGTCACGCTGTATTGACCTGTGCTTGCGCTATGGCCGCCTTGGCGGCATCAGTGACCAGCAGCGGTTGATTTATGAAAAGGCGACCGCTGCCCTGCAACAAATCGGCAAAGAAAGTCGTCTTAACGCCAGCAGGGTGCGTCGGTTTGGTGTGTCGATCTGAGGTGTCTTGGCGGCGGAAGATAACAAGTAACTATTCAGGACAGGTCCGGAACCCTGTCCTTAAGTTATCATCTGAATAGATTACGATAAAAAAAGCTCCCACCCTTTAAGAGGGCAGGAGCTTTTTTCATGCTGTGTGATGCTGAAGCTCTGTTACAGTGCCTTTTTGATTAAGCCTTCGATCTGGTTTTTGGGCACGGCACCTACAAGTTGGTCAACCACTTTACCCTGATGGAAGAGGATCATGGTTGGAATACCGCGGACACCGTATTGTCCAGGGGTCGCCGGATTGTCATCCACGTTGACTTTGCCGATCTTGATCTTACCGTCGTACTCGTCTGCCAGTTGATCCAGTACCGGTGCGATCGCCTTGCAGGGTGCGCACCAGCTTGCCCAGAAATCCACCAGAATGGGGGTGTCGGATTTCAGCACGGTGGTATCAAACTGGTCATCTGTAATATCAATTATTTTGTCGCTGGCCATCAGTTTCTCCTTATTCTTGATACGAATGCTCAAAAAAGTGGTTAAATTCATGCAAAAGTAAATATATAGTAACCCTGTCAAAAATCAAGGTCTAATCAGGAAAACCAGGTGGCGCTTGACACTCACAGGTCGGCTTCATATGATGCCGGATTGATCTGCTGTCAGGAAAGTTTCTGCCGACGGAGTTTTAATGGATTCTCGTATTGCACAAGCCGGCAAACAGCATGCTGCCCTGATTTCCCGGTTTTGTGACACGCAACAGGCTGATTTATCGCGTCTGGCCGGGCGAGTGGCTCAACTGTTTGCCGATGGGGGGCAGTTGCTGACGGCGGGAGTCGGGGTTTTTCATCCGGTTGCCCATCTCCTTGCCACCCAGTTTGCATATCGCCTCGATTTTGATCGACCGGCATTGCCGGCGATTTGTCTGGGGAGCGATGCCGCTTTGGGTTTGGCGCTGGCTTCAGCCGGTGAGTTTGAACAGTTGTTTGTTCGTCATTACCGTGCCTTGGCAGGCGAGCAACATCTGTTGCTGCTCCTTGGCGATGGGCGACCACATTTGGCGCTTCAGCGTCTCAGAGATGAGGTGCTGGATGGTGATCAGCCTGTAGTCCTGATTTCCGGTGCAGGTCGCCGGGATTCTCTTTATTGTGATGATCTTGAATTCTGTCTGGATCTGGGTTCTGATTCAAAGGCCCGGCAGATAGAGTTGATGCAGTTTGCCGGGCACATGTTTTGTGAACTGGTTGAGGCAGAGCTTTTTGGTGCCGGCAGCAGGCCATGAATTGTGTAAAATCCAGTGATGAACAGTATCGATCGGGTCTGACTTTATAGAAAGGGAAGTGATGGCACCAGTAGCTCTGCTGTTTGCAGCAACGACATTAACCTACCTGGTCGCTAGTCTGTTCTATCTGACGGCGATGCTGGGCAAACGTGAACAGGCGGGACGATTCGGTCGCTGGGTGCTGCTGGTGGGTATTGTGCAGCATGCGGCGGTTTTTGCTGTGCGCCATTCCATGGTTGAAGGGACTCCGGTTACCAGTCTGCATGAGGCCCTGTCATTTTTTGCCTGGTGTCTGGTGTTGCTGTTTTTGTTGCTTGATCTGCGCTTCAGGCTTTCGGTTATGGGAGCTTTTGCGGCTCCGGTAGCATTCTGCTTAATGGTATTCAGTGCCTTAAGTCCAGATGTGGTTGTTCCCCTTAACCCGGTGTTGCGGACCTGGTTGTTTCCGGTACATATCACTTTTGCCTTTTTGGGTAATGCCGCCTTTGCCCTGGCGTTTGGTGCCGGTTTTATGTATCTGCTACAGGATCGCATGCTCAAAAGCAAGCGTTTCAACCGGATATACCGGATGTTGCCGTCAATCGATGTCCTTGATCGGGTCAACTACACTTGTTTGAGTGTTGGTTTTCCATTCATGACCCTTGGTATTATCAGTGGTGCTGTCTGGGCAAATACGGCCTGGGGAAGCTATTGGAGCTGGGACCCGAAAGAGACCTGGGCGTTGGTGACCTGGTTTCTCTACGCGGTCTTGCTCCATGGTCGCTTGACCGCCGGCTGGCGCGGGCGGCGGGCGGCGTTTTCTTCTATCGTGGCGTTCATGTTTTTGCTTTTTTCTTTTCTCGGGGTGAGTTTTTTGTTCGAAGGCTATCATACCTTTGAGGCGTTCTCGCTGCCATGAGCCCACGCCGGAAACCTGTCATATGAATATCGTAGTCGTTGGACTCAGTCACAAAACGGCACCGGTGGCAATCCGCGAAAAGGTGGCCTTTGAGCCGGACGCTATCGCGATCTGCCTCGAAGAACTTCGTGCCTTGCCGATGATCGCCGAGGCCATGATTGTTTCGACCTGCAACCGGGTCGAACTGTACGCGGCAACGACCGATCCCCAGGGGGCCTGTGCTGACCTGAAGCGCTATCTGGCACAGAAGCACGGGATCGCAGAGGATGTTCTGTACGAACATCTCTATTCTTATGTCTGCCAGGAGGCCGTACGTCACGTGTTGCGGGTGACGTCCAGTCTTGATTCCATGGTAGTTGGTGAACCGCAGATTCTCGGCCAGATGAAAACCGCATATGGCTATGCCAGTGAACAAAAAAGTGCCGGTCTGGTCCTTAACCGTTTTATGCACAAGGCCTTTTCGGTGGCCAAACGGGTACGGACAGAGACTGCGATTGCCAACAGCGCCGTTTCTGTTTCCTATGCAGCAGTGGAACTGGCGCGCAAGATTTTTGATTCCCTCGAAAACAAGACAGTCATGCTGGTCGGTGCCGGTGAAATGTGTGAACTGGCAGCCAAACATTTTGTTCGCTGTGGGGTGTCAAAGGTGCTGGTAACCAACCGTACCTACAGTCGTGCCGAGAAACTGGCAGAAACCTTTGGCGGTGAAGCTGTCAATTTTGCCAATTTTCGTGAACAGTTGCACCGGGTTGATATCCTCCTGTCCTCGACGGGTTCCCCGGATTACGTGCTAAGTGCAGCAGATCTCAAGGCAGCCTGTAAATTGCGTCGTTACGAGCCGATGTTTTTGATCGATATTGCCGTACCCCGCGACATCGATCCGGCGGTCAACAAACTTGACAGCATTTATCTTTACGATGTGGATGACCTGCAAGGGGTCGTTCAGGCCAACCTTAAGGAGCGCGAGAAGGAAGCAATCAAGGCCGAGCAGATTATCAGCCAGGAGGTTGATCGCTTCCATGATTGGCTGTCCAACCTGACGGTAAGGCCGACGATTGTTGCCTTGCGCAAGCAGCTTGAAGACGTCCGCCAGAAGGAACTGCAGAAAACACTTGCAAACTTAAGAACCCTTGATGATCAGCAACGCAGGGCTGTGGACGCTATGAGCAGCGCCATTGTTAACAAAATACTTCACCATCCAACCCGACTGCTCAAGCAACTCGACGCAGATGATGACAGGTTGCGTTATCTTGATGCTGTTCAGGTTCTGTTTGATCTTTCTTTGCAGATTCCCCCTGACGACGACCATATGCCGGAAGACTGAAGTCGTTAGTTTACAAGGAGATACCATGTCTAATCGTATTTTACGTATCGGCACCCGTGCCAGCGCTCTGGCACTGTGGCAGGCCAATTGGGTCAAGGATCAGCTTGAACAGCGTTATCCTGATCTGAAAGTAACCCTCACCAAGATCAAGACCCAGGGCGATAAGATCCTCGATGTTCCTCTGGCCAAAGTTGGTGGCAAGGGGTTGTTCGTCAAGGAGATTCAGGAGGCAATGTTGCGTCATGAGGTCGATATCGCTGTGCACTCCATGAAGGATGTGCCCACGATTTTTCCTGAAGGCACCGGGCTGCGCTGTATTACCGAGCGTGAAGATCCACGTGATATCCTGGTGCTGCCGACGGGAAGAGACTCCTTTGACGATATCCCCCGAAATGGACGTATCGGCACCTCGTCTTTGCGTCGTAAGGCACAATTACTCCATTTGCGTCCTGATTTGCAGATGATCGATGTGCGTGGAAACGTCGAAACCCGTATCCGCAAACTTAGCGACGACAATCTCGATGCGGTGGTGCTGGCTGCTGCCGGGATGAAACGGCTGGGTTTTGTTGACCGGATCGGCTGCTATCTTGAACCGGACATCTGTCTGCCGGCTATTGGTCAGGGAGCACTGGGGCTCGAGAGTCGCATCGATGACCAGTGTACCAATGACCTGATCGATTTTTTCAATCATCCCGAAACGGCCTGTGCTGTTATTGCAGAGCGTGCGGTACTTGCAACCCTCGAAGGTGGATGTCAGGTGCCGATTGCCGCTTTCGGCCAAGTGAAGCAAGGCTGGCTTGAATTGACCGCCCTGGTAGCGGATGTTGAGGGTAGCACCGTACTCAAGCGTTCCACACGGGTGCCGACGGATCAGGCTCATGCTGCCGGAGTTGCCCTGGCAAAGGAGTTGCTCGCTGACGGAGCGGCAGCAATTCTCAATGAAGTGTACGGCTGTCGAACCTTCCCGGAAGGGGAGCACTAGATGACACAGGCCCCCCTGAACGGGCGACGTTTTCTGGTGACCCGGCCTGCAGCTCAGGCGGCTCCTTTTGTCGCCCAGATTTATGCCTTGGGTGGGGAGGCCGTCTGTGTGCCGACCATTGAGATCGTTCCACCCCCGAGTTTCAAAGACCTCGATCTGGCCGTGGTTGATCTGGATCGCTATCAGATTGTTATTCTGACATCAGTCAACGCGGTTGAGGCGCTGTTTGCGCGCATGCTCGAAAATAACCAGTATTTCGGCCTGTTGCGTCAACTGGAACTGGTGGTTGTCGGACCCAAGACGGCTGAAGCTCTGGCGCAGTACAAATTGCGTCCAACCATCATGCCCGATGATCATCGCGCTGAAGGTGTCCTCGCCGTTTTGCTGGAACGCGGTGTCAAGGGCAAAAGGATCCTCTATCCCCGTGCAGCTGCCGCGCGCCCTTTGTTGGCCAGGGAATTGCGCAGCGCCGGAGCCACAGTGGATGATCCGATTGCTTACGAGGCGGTTATCCCCCAACAGAATACCGACAAGATTCGCCGTCTGCTGGCCGGCGGCACTATTGATGCCGTCTGTTTCAGCTCATCATCGACATTTAGACACCTGCAGCAGATGCTCGGCGATGAACTGGCACAGATCAAAGGCCGGGCGGCCTTTTTTTCTATTGGTCCGCAAACGTCAGCCACTATCCGCGAATATGGTTATGAGGTTGATCTTGAGCCGGAAGCCTGGACGATGGATGCGCTACTGCAGGCGATGGTGAATTATTATCGCTGACGGCGTCGCAAAACTCACCAGTTGCCGCGCTGCCGCCATTGTTTTACTGCTTTGACGTACATAAAAAGACACCTGTTGATCAACAATGGCGCGCCTTGAACTTGGCGCTTTTGGCTTATTCATTGGAAAATGGTTTTTTTTGGCAAGCATTATCGTTACGGTTTGAATTTCAAGACATACAAACAGGAGTGACCTATGAATTTTCCTGATTACCGCCCGCGCAGGTTGCGCCGCAATGCTACGCTAAGGCGCATGGTGCGTGAAACCCATCTGCGGGTTGATGACCTGATTTATCCCATGTTCAGTGCCTTTGGTACCAACATCAAAAAAGAGATCAGCTCCATGCCCGGCATTTATCAGCAGTCGATTGAACACATCGTCGCTGAAGCCAAAGAGGTGCACCAACTGGGCATTCCGGCGGTGATCCTGTTCGGTATTCCGGAAAGCAAAGATGCTGTCGGCAGCGATGCCTACAGTGAAACCGGCATTATCCAGAATACCATTCGTGCGATCAAGGCTGAGGTTCCCGGACTGATGGTGATAACGGATGTCTGCCTGTGCGAGTATACTGACCACGGCCATTGCGGAGTAATTAAAGAGGGTGATGTCGACAATGATGCCACCCTGGAATTGTTGGCGAAAGAGGCTTTAAGCCATGTCCAGGCCGGAGCAGATATTGTCGCACCGTCGGATATGATGGATGGACGGGTGGCGGCGATCAGGATGATACTGGACGACAACGGCTTTGATCACATCCCGATCATGAGTTACGCGGTTAAATACGCCAGCAGCTATTATGGTCCTTTTCGCGAAGCGGCGGAAAGTACGCCCGGATTTGGTGACCGCCGCAGCTATCAGATGGACCCCGCCAATCGCCTCGAGGCCCTGCGCGAAGCCGCCCAGGATGTGGCCGAAGCGGCAGATTTTCTGATGGTCAAGCCGGCCCTGGCCTATCTGGATATGTTGAGAGAGCTGAAAGATAACGTTGATCTGCCCCTGGTCGCCTACAATGTTTCGGGGGAGTACAGTATGGTCAAGGCTGCTGCAGCGAAGGGATGGATCGATGGCGACGGCGTCATGATGGAAACTCTGCTGGGGATGAAGCGTGCCGGAGCCGACCTGATTATTAGCTACCATGCCAAGGAAGCAGCGCGGTTGTTGGCACGCTGACACGCGCTCGAATTGCATTCTGACGACGGGTCACCAGCGAGGTGGCCCGTCGTCCTTTTGATAGACATCGGAACAGTTTGACTATGAAAAGAAATTCCATGGAAGAATATCTCATCGACCAGCTCCCCAATGGTCTGCGTCTGGTTACTGTCCCCATGCCCCATCAGCATGCGGTGGAACTGGTCTGTTACGTTGCCGTCGGCGGTCGTTGTGAGCCCCTCGGACATTCCGGTATTTCCCATTTTCTTGAACACATGCTCTTTCGCGGCACCGCCGAATTTGCCGACAGCACCGAGCTGGAGCGCGCTTTTGAGGAGATCGGCGGGGCGGTGAATGCCTCCACCGATGTCGAAACTACCTGTTTCCACTCGCGGGTTCACCCGGACTATCTTGATCGCGGCGTGGCCCTCTTTGCTTCCATGTTGCGGCGGCCCTGTTTCAATGAGATCGATACAGAGCGTCGGATTATTCTTGAAGAGGCTCGGGAGGATTTCAATGAGCGTGGTGAGCAGATCAATCTTGATAATCTGATGGTCGATCTCTTGTGGCCTGAGCATCCCCTCGGGGCGTCTTTGATCGGTTCTCCCCAAACCTTGAACGCCATCGGGCTCGAGCAGCTTCGAAACTATTATCGTGACTGGTACCACCCTGACAACCTGGTGATCTGTGCTTGTGGGGCGGTCGATCCGGACCTGTTGCGGCGGACGGCTGAACAGGAGGTTGGTGACTGGGAACGGCGGCCACTTCTTGCCGTTGCGCCAGTTGAGGAATCACGCCAATGGGTGCCCCGTAGTCGCTGGGTGCAGGATTCTGATTCACAGATCAGTTTTCAGTTGGCTTTTCGTTTACCGGGACGTGGCGACGAAGTCACCATGGCCATTCGTTTGTTGCG
>OBJA01000818.1_pt1 | contig 25017 bp, 20 predicted proteins | sample 1519751 | NCBI WGS metagenome assembly OBJA01 (sample SAMEA3881238, study PRJEB22517) | soil metagenome | biome: lake sediment; feature: soda lake sediment; material: sediment, water from around vicinity | place: India | collected 2013-12-23 | depth 3 m
GCGGGTTTCCCGCATGATCAGATCGTCCAGCGTCTTGCCATTGGGCAAGGTGCGTGTGCTTTTTGTTGCGATGTCCATGATGGTGCCTCCAGGGTAACCGCGAAATGTGACAGTGAACCCGGTACAGGCCTTCACCTGCCTTTGGTTCACTTGCTGGAAAAATGATTGTTATGCAATTTAGTACATTTTGACGGGTTATTGTTCAAAATGTAGAATCTTTCGAGGTTATGTGTGACCGTTGCTCTCATCAATGACCATTACAGTATCCACCATATTCCGATAAATACCTGAAAATCACCCATCCCATTGAGCATTCGAGACTTCCCATGACACAACCCCAAAGCACCAGCCTTCAATTGCAGGGCACTCCCAATTTCCGCGACCTGGGGGGCACAAAGTCAACCGATGGCCGCAGCATAAGGCCGCGCCTGCTGCTGCGCTCCGAGGGCCCGTTTTACCTGACTCCGGGAGACATTGATACACTGCATGGCCTCGGTATAAAACTGGTATGTGATCTGCGCAGTGACGGCGAGCGCGTCAGCGCTCCCAATGGTTGGTGCGTCGGCAAACCGGTTGAACTGCTGAACTTTCAAGGCTCTGCTGATTTGCGCGCAGCGGGCAACGATGCCTGGGAGGCATTGCGTGCAGACCCCTCCGCCAAGGGGGCCGAACGGGCCATGCTCCACAACTACAAGTCCATGCCCTGGGTGATGGCCCCCCATCTGCGCATCATGTTTGACAAAATCATTGACGAAAAGGCCTTGCCCTTACTCATTCACTGCACTGCAGGCAAGGACCGCACCGGCTTTGTCGTCGCTATCCTGCTGCTGGCCCTCGGTATTCCCGAGGAAACCATCATGGCGGATTACATGCTGTCGGCCCGCCATATTGATCACCGCTTTGCCGATGGCATTGTTGAAGCCTTCACTGAATCCTTTGGCTTCAGCCCCAGCCCTGACACTGTGGTGGGTATGATCAGCCTGGATCGCAGCTATCTGGAAGCTTCCTTTGCCTCTGCGGCGGAGGAAGCCGGATCCATTGATGGCTATCTGGAAAAGAATCTGGGATTGACGCCAATACGTCTTGTGCAGCTCAGGGAAATATTACTGGCCTGATTTTTGGCCTCATTGCTGATCAAAGCAATAATCGCGACACAACCAATTAAAAAAGGGCGGGAATAAAATTCCCGCCCTTTTTTGCTTTGGAAGCGATTCCCGGCAGGGAATTTGCGTCCCGGCAGGGAATTTGCAACAGTCAACCGGCTTGTTTCGCCAGCAGCTTGCGCAATTCATCCGTGAGCGGACCCATATCCTTGGGTGCGCTGCCGTGCAGAAGAATCTCGTCGGCGCCCGCATCCAGGAAGGCACAGAGCTTTTTCGCGCACACAGCAGCGGTTCCCACAGCGGCACCGTCGTCAATCCAGCTTTGCGGCATCACCCTGCTCACTTCCACCAGCTGATCGCGGGTAAAAGCCTGGTCAGCATTGGTACCTTCCAGGTTGGCCATCAGCGGGTGATTGCGAATCTTGTCAAGCACACCCATGTCCCAGCCGTTGGTTTGCACCATCACTTCACCAAAGCCCTGGGCTTGCAAATAGGTGATGGCGCGACCGCCCACAACTGCTTCCTCCTCAGCCTTGGGCAGATCGGGAGCAACAATAATGTTGTGGTAGATTTTTACCGACATGGGATCACGCCCGGCTTTTTCAGCAGCGTCGCGCACGATCTTGATGGATTTTGCCACGCCCTCACAGGTGATAAAGGGGTGCAGCAGGACACCATCACAATGTTCACCGGCAAACGCCAGGGACTTGGGTCCAATGGCAGTGAAGATGATCGGCGGCAGGGGGCCGTCATAGCGGTCTGTCATGGCCATGGCGGGGAATTTGCCGAGAATCCCGTCATAGTTGATGGTCTCGCCCTTCCACAGACGACGGTACAGGGAGATGGCATCGGCAAGGCGCGGGAAAGTGATATTGGGGGAGCCAATGGATGCCAGGTAGTCAGGGGTCGCCTTGGCCAGCATAAGCTGAAAACGATTGCCGCTGAGCTGTTGCATCAGGTTGGCAACGCTGGCGGTCACCAGGGGATGGCGCATGGTCACATACATGGTGCCGGTGATGCGCAGCCTGGACGTCAGCTGGCTGACGGCCCCGGCCAGAACCGCAGGTTCCTTGGTGGCGTAGCGCTCCGAAATCCACACGCCGCCAAGGCCGATACGCTCGGCCTCGCGGGCTTCCTCCAGACCGCGCTGGGGATCCTTGACCCGGCCGGGAAGGATATAGGTGCCGAACTTTTCAAAGAGCTTTTTTGATCCGGGGATTTCATTTGTCATGATTATGGATTCTCTATTGGCAAAGCATTGATATCAACATGCCCACTCCTTGGTGTCACATACCAAAAGATAGGCGTTGCTGTTGACCCCTGAAACCTGACTCAATGACTGAAAATGAGTATGATCATTTTCCATAACGATTATTAACTACAGAGGAAAGATACCCATCATGGAATACCAACTCGACACCCTGCAAACCCTTCTCGACAAACAGGCTCTCCATGAACTGGTGATGACCTACTGCCGGGCCATCGACCGCCGCGACTATGCACTGCTGCTATCCGTATACCACGAGGATGCCATCGAAGATCGCGGGGCGATTTTTTCCGGCAGCGCCAGGGAATTTGTCACCTGGGTACAAAAAGATGCGGGCAACTATGTGGCCACCGTTCACAGCATGGCAAACAGTCTGTTTGTGGTGCAGGGCGATAAAGCCGAAGGTGAAATCTACGCCCAGGCCTACCACCGCACATCGGGCAACAACCCCATGGAAGTGACAGCCGCAGGCCGCTACCTCGACCGCTATGAAAAACGCAGCGGTCGCTGGGGTATTGTCTACAGAACAGCCACAATGGACCGCTGTGAGATGCACCCTGTTGACCAGGAAGCGTACCGGGCTTTTGTCGCCGGCTCTATTGCCGGAAAGCCCGGGGCCGATGATCTGTCCTACCAGAAACTGAACTGGTTCGGGCGCCAATCGGCCTGATGGCAGATATCCATGGGAGCGCTGTGAAACTCAAACACAAACACAGCCTCATAGCGGGCCTGATCAGGCCTGCTAACTGGTTCAGTCGGCAACCTGAACTATACTGATTTTCAGCCACTGGCCACCCGCTAGCCATCTGAGGAAGCAGTATTCTCAGCAGCCCTGAAATAGCCCCGCAATACAGGAAAAACAGCGGTCTTGATCCCTGAAAAAAACCCGAAAATAAAGGATTTGTACAACATTATACGAATTGACACGATTTTGTTCAATCTGTACACTCAGTCATAAATCGAGACCAAAACAGCTGACTTAATCCAGGGTGCACAATTGCGCCGACAGCAACCAAGGGTGACTCCATGAACACTGCACTGAAAACCAAAATAACTCCCTTCTCCGATGACCGGCTTCCCGGCCTGCTTGAAGAAATCAAATCCCTGCGCCCCCTGCTGCAAAAAAATGCCCTTGAGGGCGAAAAACAGCGCTCACCCACCAGCGAGGTACAGGAGCAGGTTTTCGACAAGCACGGTATTCTGAACCTGCTGCTGCCGAAGCGCTGGGGCGGGTCTGGCATGTCCCCCACGGGGTTTTCCCGCCTGCAGCAAGAGTTGGCCAAAGGTGACATGTCCGTCTCCTGGGTGAACCAGATTATCAACGGCTCCACCCTGCTTGCTACACGCACCTCGGACGCAATCCAGGAAGCCATTTTCGGCAACGGCCCCAGCACCGTCTGCAGCGCCTACAACCCACCCGGTAAAGCCAAAGAAGTTGAAGGCGGATACCGCGTCAGCGGTTCATGGCCCTACAGCTCCGGTTCACGCCAGGCAAAATGGATCATGGGTGGCTGCCTGATTGCCGACCCCACCGGTCCTGTGGTTCCCGGCATCAATATGTGTTTTCTCCCCATGGACGAGCTGGAAATTGAAGACACCTGGTTTGTGACCGGCATGCAGGGCACCGGCTCCGACACCACTGTTGCCAAGGATGTTTTCCTGCCCAAACACATGATGGTTACCATGGAAAAACCCGTTGGCACCATCGACCCCTCCATCAAGCACTTTGGCGCGGCCAGCGATTACCTGCCCGTGGTGCCCACTGTGCGCTGCACCGGCATTGCTCAGCTGCTTGGCGGTGCCCAGTACATGCTCGAACTGGTCATGCAGGATGCACCCAAAAAACCCATTGTCACCACCTTCTTCACCAAACGTATCGATTCTCAGGTGTTCGTATCAGAGGTTGGCAAGGTTGCCGCCATGCTGGATAACGCTGATGTACTGTTGTTTGACGCCATCGGCCAGCTCGACAGGGTTGGCATGACCGGAACGCCCATGACCCTGGTCGAGGCCGCCAGAAACCGTGCCCAGTGCGCTCAGGTGATCCAGCTTATCCACGCTGCATCCGAACAGCTGATGTTCATGGCCGGCTCCTCAGCCTTTATGCTCAACAACCCTCTGCAGCGTTACTGGCGCGATCTGTCCATGGCCCTGCGTCACGTTCAGAATATTCCTTTCCTGGGCTACGAAATTTACGGCCGCGATCTGCTGGACGTATCCCCCAACATTTCGCCTCCAGGCGCTTACTGACACCAGGGCCTGTGCCTGAAAAAAACCGGCGTTACCTCGCCGGTTTTTTTATTCACGATTTTTGTTGAAGATCATCGGCCTTGTCCCCAAAGCGACATGATGTGATTCACTGCCACCCAACACCCACCAAATTAGCCACCCACCAGCAACGTTGGTGTAGAATTCCCCGTCTAATACACAGATCGGAGCCCCCCATGGCCAAGCAAAAAAAAGTCATTATTTCCTGCGCTGTTACCGGTGCCATTCACACACCATCCATGTCTCCCTACCTGCCGGTCACCGCCGATGAAATCGCTGATGCCGCAGTGGGCGCCGCCGAAGCTGGCGCCGCTATCATTCACTTGCACGCCCGCAATCAGCAGGATGGCCGCCCCGACCAGACCGCCGCAGCCTTTGGCGCCTTCCTGCCAAAAATCAAGGAGCGCTGTAACGCCGTCCTCAACCTGACCACTGGCGGCTCTCCCTACATGACCCTCGAACAGCGCCTCGAACCGGCGCTCAAGTTCGAGCCGGAAGTGGCCTCCATGAATATGGGCACGATGAATTTCGGTCTGTTTCCCATGCTCAAGCGCTACAAGGAGTTCAAGCATGAGTGGGAAGAACCCTACCTGAAAAACAGTGACGAGCTGGTGTTCAAAAATACCTACCGCGACATGACCCATGTACTGACCGAAGTGGGCGCCCTCGGCACCCGTTTCGAGTTCGAATGCTACGACACCGCTCACCTCTACAATCTGGCCCATTTCATCGATCGCGGTCTGGTCAAGCCGCCGTTCTTTATCCAGACGGTGTTTGGCATCCTCGGCGGCATCGGCACTCACCCCGATGATATCCAGCACATGAAACGTACCGCCGACCGTCTGTTTGGCGATGATTACGAGTGGTCCGTGCTCGGTGCCGGCAGCAAGCAGATGCCCGTTGCCGCCACCAGCGCCGCACAGGGCGGCCATGTGCGGGTTGGCCTTGAGGACAACCTGTGGATCGGCCCCGGCAAGCTGGCCGACTCCAACGCCACCCAGGTGCGCAAGGTGCGCGAGATTATCGAAGGCCTGGGCCTTGCCATCGCCACGCCTGACGAAGCCCGCGATATCCTCCAATTGAAGGGCAATAACAACGTCAAGTTCTGATTTCCCATCAGCACCACACCCATAAAAAGCCCCGGATCGCTCCGGGGTTTTTTATGGGTGGCCATTCTGTGAGGCACACTCTCGACTCCATACCAAGATCGTTAGCCAGGCCGCGATGCGTGGCCAAAATACATATAGCCAACAAACTTCGGGCCTTTTTCCATATAAAAGTTTTCCAGACTGTGAATGGTGAAACCGCCCTCCTCTATCAGGCTGGCGATCGGTCTGTTGAGATGGCAGCCGCCGAAACACTTCTTCCACAGCGGGGTGATGCGATCCTGCCATTTTTGCAGGGCGGGACTATCGGCCCGCCCGTGTTCGCAGAACAACAGCCTAGCACCGGGTTTCATCACCCGGTACATCTGTGCCAGGGCCGCCTGCCAATCGGGAATGGTGCACAGTGTGAAGGTCAGCAGAACTGTATCGACGCTGTTGTCTTCGAGGGGAATCTGCTCACCGGGCAGATCGAGAAGGCGGACTTCAACCGGTGAATTGGCAATATTGCTGCGGGCCTTGTGACGCATACCAGGCGAAGGTTCAAGCCCCCACACAAACTCGACCTGGTCGGGGTTATAGAGGGCAAGATTGATACCCGAACCCATGCCGACTTCCAGCACACGCCCGCGGGCCTCGGGCACCAGCTTGCGGCGCAGCGCCATGGCTGGCTCCAGGGAGCAACCCACATCAATCAGGGTAGGTAAAATTTTCTCGTCGTAAAAACCCATAGCGCCCTCCGCCCGCAGGCAGATCAATTACCCAATATCGGCACCAGGATGGATTCACTGATGGCGTGAATACTGTGGAAAAACACGTTGGCCACCTGTTCGTGGCCCTCCGGGTGGAAATAGCGATCCACCACAGCCCAGTGGAAGGGGTGATTCAGGTAGCTGCCCAGCACCGCAGAAGCGGTGGTGAATTCCTGCTCATAGCAATGGCTCCACTGCACCGGGCCAGTGGAGCGGGCGACACGACTCAGGCTCCAGGCCGCCATCTCAGGTAACTGCTGCGCCCATTCGATCAGCACCTGTTCCATGGTGTGAATCCCTTCGGCACTGGCATCATCCCGCACTTTAAGCAAAATTGTGCGCTTGACCCCATCGCTCATGGGTTTGGCGGCAAAGCCCCAGGCCAGGCAAGGGCCGGGGATAACCACTTCATCCACATGGACAGCATCCGGCAACAGGGATGGCAACTGTGCCAGGCTGGCATCCGCTGTCGCGCTGTCGAGCACCAGGTCCAGGGTAATCTCCCCTGCTCGACCGGTATAACCGCCGTGATTAAAGCCCGCATAGCTGCCAACTATTCCAGAATTGTCAGCGACATTCTTACCGGCAAGGCCATGGAGCCTGTCCACCCACTGGGGCCAATCGCCGGGCTGGACCTCAGTTTCTGGCCGCAAGAAAGCGATTGCCCTGGTGCCCGCAACCTTTGCCTCTGGTCCCGCTTGCGGACCCAGCAGTGAATCGACGTTCATCAGTTCAGGGCGCGATAACCTGCGGGTTCTGCTCTCGATCAGGGGCATCAGATCGCGCCAGAAAGCGGACAAGCGGGGATCGGTCTCTTCAATACCCCGCGCACCCCAGAGTGCGCCAAGGCTTGGGTACTGCCAGTGAATCAGTATCTCGCCACTGGCCCCCTGCCGTTCAAAGGGCGGCTGCTGGTGGATGGCGACAAACAGCAGCCCCCGCTCTGCCGCCATGGGCTTGTAAACCCGTTCAAACAGGTCGAGCACTGCCTGGCGATTGCCAGGGCGCACCACCAGATTGTCAAAAACGAAAACGGGTTCATTGGCCTGGAAGGGGTCAGTATCAACTGCGTGATCAACCATTTTGTTATTTCCTTATTATTGGGTGGAATCGTTTGCGGAAACGTTCCACGCAAAGGTATTTACATGCGGTGGACCGCGGGCAGCACACACTCGGCAAACACCCCCAGAGAGGACAATTTCTGATCGTGTGTTCCCACGCCAAAAGCCATATCGACAACCCCCACGCCACAATCCCGCAACACTTCAAAGCGTTCGATCAGGGTACTGGGACCGCCGACAAAATAGGGCTGGGAAATCAGCGGCACAACCGGCGGGCCACCCATGGCCTGGGATTGGAACAGGGCCTGTTCCTCGGCTTTCTGGCCAAAGTAGGCGCCCATCTGCGCCATGGCATCGTCGTCGCTGTCTCCAGCGAAGGCGATGCCGCGATAGATCACGTGCTCGGGACCCGGCTGCCAGCCGCATTTGTTCGCTTCATCATGGAACAGCTGGACCCACTTTTTGACCACCTCCGGTGGCGCGAAGGAAAAAGCGATGCCCATGCCGCGCTGGGCGGCAAACAGCACCGATTCCTCGCTGTTACCGGACCCATACACCCGCGGATGGGGCTTTTGCAGGGGACGGGGCCACACAGCGACTTTGCTGAACTGGTAGTGCTCACCCTCCCAGCTGAAGGGTTGCGGCTCGGTCCAGGCCTTGAGCACCAGATCAATCCCTTCCTGGGTCATGCCCCGGGTATCGGCGCTTTTGGTGTCGTAGGTTTTGTGCTCATTGGGTGTGCCCCGCAGAAAAAGTACTTCGAGACGACCGCCACTGAGGGCATCCAGCATCGCCAGTTCCTCCGCCAGACGCACAGGATTGACCAGCGGCACCAGTGGCCCCAGCAGGGCAATGCGGGCTTTTTTCAGCACCTGGGTCAGAGCGCCGGCAAACACCACCGGATTGGGCGTCATCATATAGGGCGCGTAGTGGTGCTCGGACACACTCACCCAGTCAAAGCCCAGCTGCTCGGCGTGGACACTGAGGTCCAGTGCATGCTGGATCGACTGACTGGCAATAACGGGATCGCAGGATTCGGGAAATGCAGGCCAGATTTCTATACCGGGGGCTGGACCCTCGTAGGCATTCATGGCGAGAAAAGAAACTTTCAAAGGGAACTCCTGCCTGTGGACTTCACAGGATAACTGGCATCAGCACAACAAGACCGGCAATTTACACCCCGTCAATGCAAGGCCGTGATGATCAACCCTACCACCTCAGGGGCAGAACTTTTGGCTGGATAATCCCCCCCAGCTGGCTGTCGATCTGCGCACCGGGTTCGATGCTGAAGGAGGGCAATGCCGCCAGCAATTCCTCCAGGGCAATGCGCAACTCACGGCGTGCAAGGTGTACCCCCAGACAAAAATGCGGGCCCACAGCAAAGGAAACGTGAGGGGCATTGCGGTTGAAAATCACCTCGTGGGGATTGTCGTAGGCCTCGCCATCGCGGCCCGCCAGGGTGGTGCAGGTGGCCACCTTGTCACCGGGCTTGATGGTCACGCCGCGAATGGTGGTTTCCCTGGTGCAGGTGCGGAAGGTGGTGACCGCAGCAAAGACCCGCATGAATTCTTCCACCGCGCCCTTGATGGCGTCGGGGTTGTCGCGCAGGTACTGCTGCTGCTCGGGATGTTCTGCCAGGTAGCGCAACTGGTTGCCGATATTGGCGGATACGGTATCCAGGCCGCCGATATAGAGGTTAAAGGCATAACCGATCAGTTCATCATCGGTCATGGCGCGACCATCCACCTTGGCGTTGATGGCGTAACTGATCAGGTCTTCACCGGGGTTTTTCTTGCGCTCTGCAATCACACTGCGCAGGTAGGTGGTCACCAGCCGCGCGCCCTCTTGCAGGGTGGCGAACTCGCCAGTGTGCAGCATCATGTGCTCCCACAGGCGGAATTCATCCATGCGCTCCTGAGGCAGATTCATCAGGTCGAGCACAATGGCCACCGGGAACGGAAAGGCAAAATCCCCCATCAGCTCGCAACTGCCCTTGTCCTTGAACTGGTCGATCAGATGGCGTGCGCGACGGCGGATGTCATCCTCCATCTTCATCATTTTGGGGGGTGAAAACAGCGGGTTGAGGGCTACCCGAAACAGGGTGTGCTCAGGGGGGTCAAGCTCGGTGGGCACCTGGTTCCAGGTCTCGCCGATAAACTTGGCAAAGGAGCTGTAACCCTTGCTGGTAAAGTGATCCGTATCAAAGTACAGGGCGTGCAGATCCTCCTTGCGACGCAAGATCCAGGCGTCGCCGCCACCGGGCACGATGCCCAGGGCGTAGGCTACATCGGGGCCTTTACAGGCTTCCGGCACGATGCGGTCAAAGGGGTTCTCGGGGCTGTACTGGCCCATGATCAGGGGGAAGCTTTCCACCAGATTGGCTGGGACATGAGAGGGAATAGTGGCACTCTGTAATGATTGACTGGTCATGATTGATTTTCCGGGGAAGATTGAAAAAGTACTGCACACTCTGCGTCTTCACTGCCGTCGCTTTGTGGAAGACATCGACAGGTGATGCAGTGATGAACAATGATTATTCTATCCGGTGAAACCGGCTGTGCCCCGATAGTATTGCCCCCTCCGGCAACAGGTCAATAGGCCAGCGACTGAACAGCACTATTAATTTTTGTCTAATCCAACAAAATGGCGGTTTGGGCGATTTCACTCACCAAACGCAAAACACTCCGGCCCCATGGCCCGGAGTGTCAAGCAACGACAAACTCAGTCATCGTCCCCCATGGGGAAGATATTTGAGGTGAAGGTGTGGAAATCTGCACCGATCTCCGGCACCGGCAGGTTCAGTTTGGTGGCGATATAGGCGGTGACAGGGTTATTGGTGTAGGAGTTGTTGTCCGCCGCGATATGACCCAGACTGATATGCAGGTCCACGGAGCGCACGGTGATGATCGCCATGCGCACCGCCGCCAGAATATCGTAATACGCCATATTGGCAACCTTGCGGCCCAGCGCCTCTTCGTACATGGCGATGCTCTCCTCCGCGCTGGGCAGGCCGTCAAGGCGCTTGATGCGGTAGCCTTCACTGAGCAGGTTGTTCATATACAGCCACCATCCCAGATCCGCCTCCGGCGGCCCCAGGGTGACGCTTTCAAAATCGATAATTCCCGCCACCGACTGGTCATCGCGCCACAGCACATTGCTGGGTGTGGGGTCGCCCCACAATACACTCACTCCAGTGTTGGCCGGGCGTTCCTTCAGCAAATAATCCAGCGCCGCATCCACCACCGGCAACTTGCGCCCCTTGGCCGCCCAGTCGCGCCAGGCCACCAGCCAGTTGAGCAACTGGTCGATACCGGGTTCGCCGTACTGGGGCTGGTTGAGAAATTCAAAACCCTGGCGCCAATCGATGCGGTGCAGACCGGCAAGAGTATGCAGGGCATTGCGCCACAACTCGGTGCGCTGCGCCACTGGCAGCTCTGTAATCCAGCCTTCCTGATTGTAGTTGGGACTCTGCGCCGCCACTTCGCCGGACAGGCGCTCCATCACATAGAAGGGCTGGCCGAGCACGGCAGCGTCATTCTCGACACCGATAATCTCCGGTACAGGAATGTCAGAATTCTGCTTCATGGCCTCGCAAAAACGCCACTGCATCTCCAGATTGGTACCGAGAAACAGCAGATAATCCGGCAAAAAACGCACCACCAGTTTGCGGCTGAAAGGCTGGCCCTGGCGCTCGCCCGCCACAGTCACAAACATGATGCGGGCGGACCAGCCGCCACCCTTGGCTTCGCCGAGGTCGCTGACAACAAGGTTGTCCACGTCCGGCATTTTTGAAGCCAGCCAGTGCTTGAGGGTGGTGCGTTCCTGTTCATGGGTTTTTGATATCATGGCTGTTTCCTTGATGTCTCTAATTTATTTTGTTGAGTTTCACGAAACACGTTTCACGAAAAAGCCCTGGGGTCCGGACATTCAACGTGTAAGTTCTTTTACGTGAAACGTGTTACGTGTTACGTGTTACGTCGCTCTCTTCCAATCTCGCCAAAAACTCCAGGGCCGCCCCGGCAAACGCATCATTGTCATCCCCCACCACCATATGGCGGGCGCCGCTGACATCGACATACTCGGCACCGGGAATGACTTCGAGAAAATGTTTTACCGCCTCTTCAGACACCAGCTCGCTGTGTTCCCCGCGCACCAGCAGTGTGGGGATACGCACTTTGCGGGCCGCTGCTTCATAGCGGGATTCCGGGTCGTTGTGGGTGGCGCCTCTGTCGGCGAAAAAACTCGGGTCCCAGTGCCAGTAGTAGCGCCCATCTTCCTTGTGGCGCAGGTTGCGCAACAGTCCTGACGGGTTTTTGGGTTTTGGCCGGTGGGGCAGGTACGCTGCTACAGCATCGGCTGCTTCTTCAACGCTGGCAAAACCGTCGCTGTTGGATTGCATAAAGCCGATGATACGGTCTCTGCCGTCCATATCGATTTTCGGAGTGATATCCACCAGCACCAGGGCGCGGGCGGTAACGCCCTCTGTTTCGCCCACGGTCAACAGCGACATCAAACCGCCCAGGGATGCGCCCACCAGCACCGGCGGGTCCGGCAACTGGCGCAGCAACGCACGGATATCTTCCATAAAGGCGTGGCTGGAGTAGTCACCGTCCGGCGCCCAGTCGCTGTCGCCATGGCCGCGCAGGTCGAGGGACAGCACATGGTAACCGGCGTTTACCAGGGTTTTCGCCAGCCTGTTCCAGGCGTGGCGGGTCTGGCCGCCGCCGTGCAGCAACACCACCGATGGCTGGGAGGCATCGCCGCCCTCACTGGCCACCAGCTGAATGCCGTAACCCTGGAGGTGCCTTGTTTTCAAACTGCCTGGCATAGTGTTTCCCGTGCGATTGGTGACATTGCATTTTAGTGTAGGGAGATTAATGTTGCTCAATCTCGATTCCCAGCTCCTCAATCAATTCCTTGCGCAGTTTGAAACGCTGGATTTTTGACGCTGACATGGGCCATTCGGTGACAAAGCGCACGTGGCGCGGCACTTTGAAGGAGGCGATTTCTTTTTTGCACAGGTCGATCAGCTCCTGCTCGCTGGCGCTTTGCCCCGGTGCCAGTTCCACAAAGGCGGCGGGCACCTCAGCGTATTTGGGGTCGGGAATACCCACCACCTGCACCAGCTTCACCGCCGGGTGGCGGGTCAGCACTTCCTCGATTTCCGCCGCCGCCACGTTTTCACCGCCCACCTTGAGCATATCCTTGAAGCGACCGTGGAACATGATATGGCCATTTTCATCCAGGGAGCCGATATCACCGGTGTGGAACCAGCCGTCGGCGTCGAGGGCTTCAGCGGTTTTGAGCGGGTCTTTGTAGTATCCGTCAAACAGGTTAAAGCCCCGCACCAGCACTTCACCGTGAACGCCAACAGGAACATCCTGCCCGGAATCACTATCGATAATGCGCACCTCAACCCCCAGCAGGGGCAAACCGAGGCGGGTGTAGCCCAGTTCCTCGTCCATGCCCCACACGCCCGTGGCGACAAAACCGCTGGCTTCGGTCATGCCGAAGGTGCCCATCTGCATGGTACCGGGCATGGCCTTGCGGTAGGCATCCCCCACGGATTTTGGCTGGGCGGCAAAGCAGCTGTTCATAATGCGCACACTGGACAGATCGGTGCGCGCAAAATCCGGATGGTAAAGCAGCCCCTGCAAAAAGGTCACAAAGGGCAGAAACACGGCTGTCACTTTGTTTTCTTCCATCATCTGCAGGCACTGGCCCGGTTCAAAATGTCCCTGGGCAACAAAGGTGCCGCCCACTTCGAGCATACCCAGCATCGGCTTTAGTGCCGCAATATGGTAAAGGGGCAACGCCGAAAACGCGCGGTCATCGGCATTGAGCAGGTAGCGGTGGCGCACTGTGGCCATGGCATTGCGCACCATGGCCTCGTGGCTGATCAGGCAACCCTTGGGATTGGCGGTGGTGCCGGAGGTGTAGAGGATCAGGCCAGTTTCACGCACCCTCACCCGCACCCGAGCCTGGTGTACATCCAGCTCACTGACGGTTTCTGCCAGCTGGTTAAAGTGGGCATGATCGATAAAGCCCTGGGGGGAAGTGGAGCCGGTCAACACCAGATTGCGCAGCCTGGGTGCAGAGGGAAGCGCCAGACGCAGCGGGTCTGTTTGCCCATCCAGGCCAGGCAGCCCATCGTACAGGCGCTCAACAAAATTTACTTGCTCGGCAAGCTCGTCTGTGGTGACCAGGGTGACCAGATCAGCGTTCTCGATCAGGTAACTCAACTCGGAGGGCCGGTAGCGCGGGTTGACCATTACCGGCACCGCACCACACAGGCTGACCGCAAAAAACATCTCTGCCAGGCGCACGCAGGAGTTCATCAGCAAGCCGACATGCTCCCTGTTTTTTACCCCCAGGGCCTGCAGACCACGGGCGCTGCGCAGCGCCCGCTCAACCAGTTGGTTGTAAGTGACGGTCTCTTCAGGAAAGATCAGGGCCGCCTTGTCCCCCTGGCAATCGGCGGCGCTGAGCAGCAGATCGCCAATGGTGGTGACGTTGATGCGGAAAAGACGCGGATCCTCACCGGAATACATCCCGGCGCTGGCGGTCTCCGACACAGGAACTCCTGCTGCTGTTGTTGCTGTCATACCGACATACCCCTGATTTGGCAATGATGAATTGGAAGCTGGAAATCACCGCCCCATAGTGCAACATACCAAAAACAGCAGACACTATCTTTAGTCAGGTTATTTACTTCAGTCGGGATTTTGTGCGTTTGTCAGGACTCCTGCCATCGCCCGGCGCGGAATGCAACCCCGTAGCAACTGAGCGTGCCGTAGCAACTGAGCTTGATAGTCCCTTCCGGTACCAGTCCCTTTCGATACCAGCCCCTTCCGGTACCAGCCTGAACAATATCGAGACCAGCAGGTGTGAGTCAACACGAACAACCCTCAAGTGCCCAACAAAATGACCTGACGTTTTGCAGACCTGTCACCCAATGACAGGAATAAAACCACACGCCCAATCTGCTCAACCGCCTGTCACACCTATCCACGGTCAGGCACTGCGACTGCTGCACCCCAGGGCGCGGCGCTGCTGGAGCAGCGCATCGACCGCGCCCACCGCATGGGGCAGACACAATCGGTACAGGTCTACCTGCTGGTGACCGAGGGCACCCTGGGGAACCCCGCTCGCCACCCTGTCGGCCAAACGCGAACTGGCCCTGGCGGCGCTGGACCCGGACTCGAACCTGGAAGAAGTGGCAATCGGTGGTGGCCTGGAGGAGCTTCGGCGGGTTGGTGTTGCGGACTGAAAGTCCAGATACGCGTCGCCTCAACGACGCGTTCTCAGTCGGGTTCCATCTTGAAATCATCGTTCGGCCTCGGCTCAAAGTGATGTTCCAAATATTGCTTGATCATCCCTTCCGTCATCTGACCCACCGTTGCACAAAAGTTGCCCTGCACCCAAAAATGCCTTCCCCAGTACCGCTTCTTCACATGAGGAAACTCCCCAAAGAACCTGCTGGATGTCCGCCCCTTGATCCGCCCCATGATCTCACTCGGCGCCATGAAGGAAGGGGCGGCGGCGCCCCGGCAAGTATTTATGGCAAGCCACCCCCGGCTAATGGAAGCTCAAGGCAATACCCGCCAATCTCTGGGCATGGTCAGAATCTCCGGCCTGAGAATATCGTCAAGCTGTTCCCTGGTCAGCAATCCCCGTTCAATCACCAGGTCCGACACCGGTCTGTTCTGGGCCAGGGCCGCCTTGGCGATCTCGCTGGCGTTGCGATAGCCGATATAGGGATTGAGGGCGGTCACCAGGCCGATGGAGTTTTCCACCTGCGCCCGTAAAAATTCGACGTTGGCGGTGATACCCACCACACAGCGCTGGTTGAGGGAAACGCAGGCGCTTTGCAGATGGCTGATACTTTTGAACAGACTGTGGGCAATAATCGGCTCGAAGGCGTTGAGTTGCAGCTGCCCCGCCTCGGCGGCAAAACTGATGGTGACATCGTTGCCGATCACTTCAAAGGCCACCTGGTTGACCACTTCGGGAATCACCGGGTTGACCTTGCCGGGCATAATGCTGGAGCCCGCCTGCATGGGGGGCAGATTGATTTCATTCAGTCCGGCGCGGGGGCCACTGGACAGCAGGCGCAGGTCGTTGCAGGTTTTTGACAGTTTGACGGCAACCCGTTTCAACACCCCCGACAACTGTACAAACACGCCGCAATCCTGGGTGGCCTCGATCAGGTTGGGAGCGGTTTTGAGGGCCAGCCCGGTGATCTCCACAAGGTGTTTGCACACCAGCCGGGCGTAGTCGGGATGGGTGTTGATGCCGGTGCCGATGGCGGTGCCGCCGAGGTTGATCTCGCGACAGAGGGCAACGGCCTCGCGCAAACGCTCGACATCTTCCTCAAGCATATCGCCGTAACAGCTGAATTCCTGGCCGAGGGTCATGGGCACCGCATCCTGCAGCTGGGTGCGACCCATTTTCAGCACTGACTGAAACTCCAGTGCCTTGGCATCAAAAGCCTGGCGCAGGTCAACCATGGCATCGATCAGACGCAGGATGCCAAAGCACGCCGCCACCTTGATGGCGGTGGGGTAAACGTCATTGGTACTCTGGCTGAGATTGACATGTTCGTTGGGGTTGAGGAAATCGTAATCGCCACGGCTGCGCCCCAGCAGTTCCAGCGCCACGTTGGCAATCACCTCGTTGGCATTCATATTGGTGGAGGTGCCCGCCCCGCCCTGGATCACGTCCACCACGAACTGGTCCAGCAGGCGGCCCTGGCGCAGCTGTTCACAGGCGGCGGCGATGGCCCCCGCCCGCTCCTCGTCGAGCAGGCCGAGATCCCGGTTGGCGGCGGCCGCCGCCTGCTTGATGCAGGCGAGCGCCGCGATCAGGTCCGGGTACACGGACACTGGTATGCCGGTGATGGGGAAATTCTCCACCGCCCGAAGGGTGTGGATCCCCCAATAGGCGTCTGCGGGCACCTCCCGCCAGCCCAGCAGGTCGTGCTCCAGGCGGGTGGTGATCTTCTCGCCCTCCTCCCTGATCTGGGGGCTCAGGGTGACCTGGATATCGCTGACGGCGGGATGTTCGGTACTTGGTATAGCGGACATAAAAGGTTCAGCCTGGAAGAAGGAAAGGCACGCTGTAATCCGGCTTCTGTCCCGGGCCCGGGACAGAAGCCTCGCTCTGGCACGTATCCTGAGCAAGCGCCATTTCAGACGGCATAAAAACGGTTGACCCGGTAGTGGGAGAGATCGATGTCTGTGCGCCCGGTGGCGATCAGTTCCGCCAGGGTCTCCCCCACCCCTGGGCCGAGCTGGAAGCCGTTGCCGGAGAAGCCAAAGGCGTAGTAGAGATCCGGAATTTTTGCGCTCGGCCCCAGCACCGGCCTCTCGTCATCGAAGTAGCCCTCGGTGCCACTCCATACCCGGATCACCCGCAATTTTCCCACCCCGGGCGCCAGACGCTGGATCTCCCGGAACTGGGAGAGGCTGTTGGCGGGCCGCACATGGGTGCGGCAGGTGTTGGGAAAACCTGGCCCCCGAATACTGCCACCAATGATGACGTTACCCCGGGGGATCTGGCGAAAGTAAACCGCTTCATGGGCGAGTTTCGTGGAGACGCCCACCGAAGGGGAAATCGCATAGGGAGCGGGCTCGGTCACCGACATGGTGGGTCCCCGGCTGGTGATGGGCACAGGTTCATGGAATTGGGCGGCCAGCTCCCCGCCCCAGGCGCCGGTGGCGATCACCAGCACCGGGGCGCGGTAAAGCTCATTGTGCTCGCTCAGGACATGAAAATCCCCGGCGACCTTTTCCACGGCAATGATCCGCGCGTTTTCCCGCACTGTGGCGCCTTCCCGGGCCGCTGCGCGGGCAAAAGCCGGAGCGACCAGGCGCGGGTTGGCGTGGCCATCCTCGTGGCAGTAGGAACCGGCCCCCACCTCCGGGCCGAGAAAGGGAAAGCGCTGGCGCAGGCTGTCGCCGGTGATCATCTCCAGCTCAAGACCCAGCTCCCGGGCGTCCCGGGCGTACTCCGCCATGCGCGCCTCATCCTCGTCGCGGCCCGCGTAGGTCACCCGCATGTGGCCCCCTTGCAGGTACTCCACATCCGCCCCAAGCAGGGCTTTCGACTGCTTCCAGATGGCGCTGGCGCGGTTGGCGAGAGGTAACTGGAACAGGGGCCGACCCTGGCGGCGAGTGTTGCCGAAGTTGGTGCCGCTGGCATGCTGACCCACCAGGTCGCGCTCCAGCAAGGTGACGGATTTGCCCCGGCGGGCGAGAAAGAAAGCGGCGGAGGAGCCCATGATGCCGCCGCCGATCACCACCACGTCGCTGCGGGTGATCTTCATGGCTCGTACTCCTGAACAGCGATGGCGTCGACCGAAATAGGGAGCGGCTTGACCGGCGCCTGGCCCCGCAATCTTCCGGCGCTTTCGATGGATGTTCCCGTCGCGGCACAGATCACCTCGGCGGCGGCGTTGGCGCAGTAGCGGCCCTGGCAGCGGCCCATGCCCACCCGGCTGAAAGCCTTGGCGCGGTTGGCCTCGCGGCTGCCGGTGACGGCCAGTATCTCGCGCAACTCGCCGGCGCGAATCACCTCACAACGGCACACCACGGTGTCATCGGCCAGAGCTTTCGCCAAATGCACGGGCCAGGGGAAGGCGGTGGCCAACCCTTGGGCAAAGCGGCGCAGGGGTTTCAGGCGCTTGCGCAACCGGGCCATGGCGGCACTCTGATCGCTCATACCCAGATCCTGAAGGGCGGCGCGGGCAGCCAGTTCGCCACTCAGTTCCGCCGCATCCGCACCGAGAACTCGCGCCCCGTCACCGGCCAGATAGATGCCGGGCACCGTGGCGCGGCCATCGTCATCGATTTCCGCCAGCCATTGGCGGGTAGGGATATCGAAGGCGAAGCGGCACTGGGCCAGATCGGCGAGCTGGGTCTCCGGGCGCAGGTGCCAGCCCATGGCTACCGCGTCGCACTCCACGGATTTTTTCAGGCCCAGCCAGGTCTTGAAGTGGATGCGGGTGACGCCGCACTCCCCATCGCCGTCGATCTCCAGGGGGGTGACACCGGTGTACACCGGCACCCGGGCCTTGATCAGGTACGAGGTCAGGGCCATGCCCTGCCAGAGTACCCCGGGACGGGCCAGCAGGTCCGGCAAGGCCTTGACGCGATTGGCTAGGGGCGAGGTGTCGAGTACCGCCGCCACTCCGGCGCCGGCCTTGAGATATTGCGACGCCACCAGATAGAGCAGCGGCCCGCTGCCGAGAAAAACCACCTGGCGGCCAATGGCACAGGCCTGGGCCTTGAGGGCGATCTGGGCGCCGCCGAGACTGTAGCACCCGGCCTGGTTCCAGCCCTTCACCGGCATCAGCCGGTCGGTGGCGCCGGAGCAGATGATCAGGGCGTCGAAATCGAACTGCCACTGGCGGTTGCCGCTCACCAGCCAGGCGGTATTGCCGACGATATTCCACACCAAGGTATCGGGCAGGTAGTCGATTCTGTCCAGCAGGCCGTCGAAGGCGCCATGTATCCCCCGAGCCTTGGTGGCCTCGCTGCCGTAGAGCTGTTCGTAGGGGCGGCTGAAGTTGTCCGGCTGGCGGCGGTAGATCTGGCCACCGCTGACCCGGCCTTCGTCGATCACCGTGGGGCGAATGCCCGCCGCCACCAGGGCTGCCGTGGCGCGTACCCCGGCGGGGCCGGCGCCCACCACCAGGATGCGGGGCTTCGTGGAGACTAGCGGCTCTCCGCCCATGTGGCCTCCAGACCGGTGGTGACGATCGCCATCCCCTCGCTGACAGTGACCGAGCAGGCCCGCAGGCGCTCGCCGTCAGCGGTATCCACCCAGCAGTCCTGGCAGGCTCCCATCAGGCAGAAGCCGGCCCGGTGGCCGTCGCCAAATTCGGACTGGCGAAGGTGGCGGCCCGCGCTGAGCAGGGCCACCAGCAGGGTATCGCCTTCCCGGGCTTCGATAATCTGCCCGTCGACCCGCAGGCTGAGGGTCGCCCGGTCGTTTTCACCAACGCGCTGGATGCGGCCATCCATCAACCCACCCCCGCCGCGGCGCGGCTCTCGGCGACCAGCAGTTCCCCTTCCGTGTGATGACAAAGGATCTCGCTACCATCCTTCAGGGAGACTTTCGGCGGCGGCAGGTGGTCGCATACCCCCGGGATGCGCATCGCGCAGCGGTCCAGGAAGGGGCAGAGGTCGGCGGTCCCAACACCTACAGCCAATGTCGCCGGGGACACCGGGCGGCGGGACTGCTCCAGCCAACCCTGCTCCAGTTCCGGCACCGAGGCGATCAGCAGGTCGGTGTAGGGGTGGAAGGGAGGCGCCTGGAAGGTGGCGCGGTTGCCCGCCTCCACGGCGCGGCCCGCGTACAGCACCAGGATGTCGTCGCAGAGGCTGCGCACAGTGGAAATGTCGTGGCTGATGAACATGTAGGAAACACCCAGCTCCTTGCGCAGCTCCACCAGCAGGTCGAGGATGGCCGCCCCCACCACGGTATCGAGGGCGGAGGTGACTTCGTCGCACAGGATCAGTTCCGGCTCCGCGGCCAGGGCCCGGGCCAGGTTGATGCGCTGCTTCTGGCCGCCGGACAGCTCGCCGCAGCGGCGCCCCGCCACATCCCCGGGCAGTTTCACCAGGTCGAGCATGTCGGCGATACGGCGCTGGCGGGCATCGCCCTTGAGGCCGTGGTAGAAGGTCAGCGGCCGGCCCAGCACCTGGGCCACGCTGTGGGTGGGGTTGAGGGCGGTGTCGGCGTTCTGGAACACGATCTGGATGCGGCGGAACTGCTCCTTGGTACGGGCGGCCAGGGTGCCGGGCAGGGGCTCGCCGTCCAGCAGCACCTCGCCCCGGGCGGCGGGCAGCAGGCCCGCCACCACCCGGGCCAGGGTGGACTTGCCGGAGCCTGACTCACCGATCACCCCCAGGGTACGGCCCCGGGAGATACTGAGGCTGACATCCTTGAGAATCGGTGCGGCGGGCATGCCCTGCTTGTCGAGGCGGCCGTAGCCCGCCACCAGGCCGCGGATTTCCAGCAAGGGACGGCCGCTGTCCGCCTCCAGGTTGCCTTGTCGCTGCCGGTGCCGGAGGGCCCCGATCAGGGACTGGGTGTAGCTATCCTGAGGGCACTTGAGAATCTGCTCGGTTTCCCCCAGCTCGCGCACCTGGCCCTGATTGAGCACCAGGATGCGGTCAGCCATCTGGGCCACCACCGCCAGATCGTGGGACACGTACACGGCGGTGATACCCCGCTCGCGGATCACCCGTTTGAAGGCCAGCAGCACATCGATCTGGGTGGTGACATCAAGGGCGGTGGTGGGTTCATCGAAGATCACCAGCTCCGGCTCGGTGATCAGCGCCATGGCGGCCATCAGGCGCTGGAGTTGCCCGCCAGACACCTGGTGGGGATAGCGCGCGCCGATGGTCTCCGGGTTGGGCAGCGCCAGGGCGCGAAACAGTTCCACGGCACGCTTCTCCGCGTTCGCACGGCTCGCCACGCCGTGGATCAGCGCCGCCTCGGTGACCTGGTTCATGATGGTGCGGGACGGGTTGAAAGCCGCCGCGGCGCTCTGGGCCACATAGGACACCCGCCGGCCCCGCAGACCCCGCAAACCCGCCCGGTCAAGATCAAGCACCTCGGTATCGCCGAGGCGCACGGAACCGCCGCTGATGCGACAGCCGCCCCGGGCGTAGCCCATCAGGGTGAGGGCGATGGTGGTCTTGCCCGAGCCGGACTCTCCGATCAGGGCCAGCACCTCCCCCCGCGCCACGGTGAAGGAGACATCGTCGACGATGGTGACTTCGCCGCCATCGCTGGTGGGAGCAGTAACCTTGAGATTGGAAACGCTGATATGGTTAGTCATTGGGCTGTCACCGGGTTTTTATGAGTGGTGGTGAATGGGAGATGGGATATGGGAGATGTAAAACCGTCTCTCGCCTCTCGCGCCCCATCTCCCATCTCCCGTCTCCCGTCTCTCGTCTCCACCTCACACCTCCCCCGCCGCGCTCTTGACCTTGCCGCGCAGGCTGTCGATGAGCAGGTTGACGCCGATGGTGAGCAGGGCGATGGCAATGGCGGGCATCAGCACCGCCGGCGCGCCTTCCGCGAGGCCGCCGATGTTTTCCCGCACCAGGGAGCCCAGGTCCGCGTCCGGGGGCTGTACGCCGAGGCCGAGGAAGCTGAGGCTGCTCAACAGCAGCACCGCCCAGACGAAGCGCAAACCCACGTCGGTGAGCATGGGGTGGATCATGTTGGGCAGAATCTCGGCCCGCGCCAGATATATCCGGCCCTCTCCCCTGGCCCGCGCAACTTGCACGAAATCCATCTGGTTGAGATTGACCGCCAGGGAACGGGCAATGCGATAGCAGCCCGGCGTATAGGCGACGCCGACGATGGCGATCAGCAACAGCAGCGAAGACCCGAAAGCAGCGATCATGACGAGGGCGAAAATCTTGCCGGGGATGGAAATCAGGGCATCCATGAAGCGGCTCATCGCTTCGTCCACCCAGCGGGGGCTGACCGCCGCGAATATACCGAGACTGACACCCAGGAATCCGGCGAGTATCGCCGCCGCCGCCGCCAGTACGACAGTGAAGCGGGCACCGTACAGGATGCGGCTCAATACGTCGCGGCCCAGATAGTCGGTGCCGAACAGGTAGGTGCCCCCGATCGGTTCAAACACATCCCAGGCCACAATCTCTCCCACCGGATGGGGGGCCAGGGCCGGGCCGAAGATGGCGACGAGCAGCCAGAACACCACCAGGGCGAGGCCGAGAGTGCCGGAGTATCGCAGTGTGCGGAACAAATTCATGGCGGGCACCTAGTTGCGGAGTTTCGGGTTGGAGACGATGGCGCAAATATCTGCTATCAACACCAGCAGCAGATAGGCGGCACAGAAGATCATGGCGCAGGTCTGCAACAGGGGCATATCCCGGTTGGCCACCGAATCCACCATCAAACTGGCGATGCCCGGGTAGTTGAAGATCACCTCGACGATGACCACCCCCCCCAGCAGGTACGACATGCTGAGGGCCACCGCGTTGGCGATGGGGCCAATGGCGTTGGGCAGGGCGTGGCGCAGCACCACCCGGGGCAGACTGGCGCCTTTCAACACCGCCATTTCCACATAGGGCTGACTGAGCTGGTCGAGCACTGCGGCGCGGGACATGCGGGCCATCTGGGCCACCAGCACGAAGAACAAGGTCAACACCGGCAGGGCGTAGGCGGCGAGGAACTGGCCCAGCGGCGCGCCGGGTGGTGCGTAAGAGAGGGCCGACACCCAGCCAAGTTTTACCGCGAACACCAGCACGGCGATGGTGGCCACCAGAAATTCAGGGATGGCGACCATGCACAGCGTGGTGAAATTGAGAACGCGGTCCAGGCGGGAGCCGCCATACATGGCGGACAGGATGCCCAGTATCAGGGCCAGGGGCACCGACACCATGGCCGCGATACCCGCAAGGACCAGGGAGCGGGGCAGGCGCTCCGCCACCAGTTCGGCCACCGGCATATTGTTGGCCAGGGAGATGCCCGGGTCGCCGATGATCAACCCCTTGAGCCACGCCAGATAGCGGATATGGCCGGGCTTGTCGAGACCGAGGGCCTCCCGCAGGGCGGCCAGCGCCTCTGGCGTGGCGCTCTGGCCCAGCAGTTGCTGAGCGGCATCCCCCGGCAGCAGGCTCGACAGGGAGAACACCACCATCGACACCAGCAGCAGGATGAACAGGGCAGTGCCGGTGCGGCGCGCGATAAGCTGCAGAATATGGGTCATGGCGTCATCTCCAGGATCGGGTTGGCGGCGCTCATCCGTTCCACCACACATGGTCAGCGAAGGAATAGCCCATCAGGCCGCCGATGGGAATCGAGCCCATGCCGCCGAGGCGTTTATCGAAGCCGTCGATAAAGCTGATGAAATTGGGAATACCCATTGGGCACTCTTCGTGGATGATGGTCTGCACATCCACATACATTTGTTTGCGCCGGGCCGCGTCCCCTTCACCCCGCGCGGCCACCACCAGCTGGTCGAGCCTTTCGTTTTTCCAGGCGGTCTCGTTCCAGGGGGCGCTGGATACGAAAAAGGAACTCAGCAACAGATCGAGGGAGGGCCTGGGATTGACATTGCCAAAGCCGAGGGGATGTTTCATCCAGTGGTTCGACCAGTAGCCGTCGGAGGGCACCCGGTTGACCCGCAAGTTGAGGCCCACCTTGTGGGCGGACATCTGCAACAGCGCCGCCATGTCCACCGAACCGGTGGCGATGGGAGCGGCGAACATGGGGAATGGACCCTTGCCCACGCCGGAGCGCTTCAGGTGCCAGGCGGCGCGGTCCAGGTCGTGGGGCCGCACCGGCAGATCCGCTGCGTAGTACTTGCTGTTGGGTGCCACCGGATGGTCGTTGCCAATCATGCCGCTGCCGCGAAACACGGCGCGCTTGATGGTCTCCCGGTCGAACAGGTATTTGATCGCCAGCACAAAATCCGGATTGCTGCCGGGAAACTGATCCTGGCGCATCACCAGGTTGGTGTAGAGCGAGGAGCTGGTCTCCAGCACCTCGGCCCTGCCCGATGCGCGAACACGCTTGACGGAGCGCGGGTCGACCGCAATCACCAGCTGCACATCGCCGGACAGCAGGGCGTTGACCCGCGCCATCTCGTCGCTGATGGCGATCAGTTCGACCTCATCCAGGTAGGGCCGTCCCGGCTTCCAGTAATTGTCATTGCGGACAACGATGGTGCGCACCCCGGGAATGAACTCCTTGAGCCTGTAGGGGCCGCAACCGGGCGCGGAACTGAAATCCTTGGTGCCAGCCGCCACGATCAGGAAATGGGACGTCGCCAGAATGATGGGCAGGTCCGCGTTGGGGCCCTGCAGGCGCAGCTCCACCTGGTGGGGGGTCAGTGCCCGGACATCCTCGATTTGAGCGGCGACCGACGCCACCTTTGAGGCCGTCGCCGGATCCTTGTGGCGCAGCAGGGAGTAGACCACGTCATCGGCGGTAAGGGTCTTGCCATTGTGGAACTGGACCCCCTTGCGCAGGTTGAATATCCACACCTGCTGGTCATCGCTCGAAAAGGACTCCGCCAGGGAGGGCAGCGGATTCAGCTCGCCATCGAACTGAGTCAGCCCGCTGTAGATCATGTAATGGCGGGTGTAGTCGGTGGACAGGGCCCCCTTGGCCGGGTCCAGGGTGTCGGCGGTGGAACTGGAAAGGCCCGCAACCCGGATGCGTCCCCCGCGCCGCGGCGTAGAGGGCGCGGCGAAGGCGCCGCCCGGTAGCATCAGGGCGCCACCCATTCCCGCGTAGACGCCCGCCGCGCCGAGGGCCTGCAGCAGCGCCCTCCTCGACAAGCCCTTATCTGTTTTATACCTGTCATTCATGAATTCTTATCCTGCGTTATGTACCGCTCGGGTCAGCCATGTCGTAGATACTCTGTTCCACGTCAATTTTTCATGTGTTCGTCACTGAAAAGCAGCG
>OBJA01000819.1_pt1 | contig 24965 bp, 25 predicted proteins | sample 1519751 | NCBI WGS metagenome assembly OBJA01 (sample SAMEA3881238, study PRJEB22517) | soil metagenome | biome: lake sediment; feature: soda lake sediment; material: sediment, water from around vicinity | place: India | collected 2013-12-23 | depth 3 m
AGAACGAAATATTATCCTAACAAATGGAAAACAACTTCCTGTTTCCTTCAGAAATGTCAAAGCATTATCAGAACGCTTATTGTCGAAATATTAACGCTCATGTCGAAATCGATACGTTAACTGAAATAATTATATTATTTTGAAAAATAAAGGATCATCATTTGTATTTTTAGGATCTGATATCCCTGCCCTGCTCTTCCCTTGCGGATCTGGTTGAAGAAGGGGAAAAGATAAGACAAGTTAAAACCGGCGTTATGGAAAAAGAAAAAACCACGATCAACCAAAGGCTCATCAACGCCCTACTGCTCAATTCCAGTTTAATAGATAATCTGGGGCTGCTCAATGGCAAAATGGGCATTTCCATTTTTTTCTTCTTGATCGCCAACGATTGGCAATTACCCCCCAGCAGAGATTCAATAGATGTCAATACTTATCCAACGAATGTTAATGCGCATTCAACGTGTGTCAATGTCGATCCAAGGCATGTCAATGTGCATTCAACGTGTGCCAACGTCCATTCAATGAACGTTAACGCGGAGAAACCGCTTTTAGGCTTTGGAAAACCCAGCCGTTCCGCCGGTTGGCGGAACACCCTTTCAAAAAGGGAGGGCCGGGGTGGGGCCAGCCAACGATGCCAGATAAATATGAATTAATCATTAAGACAAAAGCAACATGTTAAAACGACTTGAAAACAAATTGATGATGCTGAAAGCAGTTTTAGCCCTGCTGAAGCAAAACAGTGAAACGTTCAACGCCGTTGCGGCAATGGCCGGATTGATTGCCAAGCTGGACGCCCTGATTGCCCAGATTGAATTGTTGCGGCAAATAACTGAAAGCGACAATACCGGTATTACAGCCGAAAAAGACGCGCAGGAGGAAGCGTTGATCGAAAAAGCTTATGAACTGTCGTCTAAAGATGCTTTTATGAAACAGATCATTAGTAAAACTATTGTCAAATCAATATGCTTGTGTTTGACATTGGGAATTTTAGTTACAGCATGTCACAATAAGAAGGACATCAAACGTGATCCCAATAGCTATTATGCGAGCGTCGAGAAGAACGGAAACCATGAAGTTGCAATTTTCGATGCGAGTAAAATACGCAAGAAAATTAGGTCGCCGCTGAGCAAGTTTGTAGACAATTGTGAAATGATATGTCTTGAAACAAGCGATGCCTCCATGTTGTCGGAACTAGCGCGATATGCTGTTTCTGATAATTATCTTTGCGTTGGCGGGTCAGGAATGCCTGCGAAGTTATTTAAAAGGGACGGTAGTTTTATTTGTGATGTTGGAAGAATAGGTCAGGGGCCAGGAGAATATAGTTTTGAACCATCCCAAATAAAGCTTGATGAGAAAAATAACAGTATTTTTATAATACCTGCGTTTAATGTAGATCGTATTCTTCATTATGACCTGGCTGGCAACTTTGTGGGGTCAATCCCCTTACTCTACAAATCGCTGAAAGCAAGGATTCTAATAAACGCTGATACCATAACAATAATGTCGATGGTAGCTGATGAAAAAACTCCGATCGTTTATCAACAGACTTTTGAGGGGAAGTTAATTCAAAAACTACCAGTTATTAAAAGCTTAATCATTCGGGGTGGTTACGACAATGAAATATTATCTTCTATTAGCCCTGATTATGATTTATATATTACAGCCTTTGATACATTGTTCCATTACAATCCAAAGCAAAATGCAATAGAGCCTAAACTGGTTTCTTCGCCCATTCCACACAGATTCATGCTTGTATTAAGAGAACTTCCTGATTATTATTTCGGACGCATACATGTTAAGAAAAACGAATGTGAATATGACCGTCTTGACGTGATGATCAACAAAGAGACCTTTGAGGTTAATTTGTACGAAATCGTCAATGACTTTTATGGAAGAATACCTGTCAAGAGCTTACATGGTTGCAGCGAGGGTATGTTCATTGCATCAACCCCTGCATTTGAACTGATGAATGATATTAAAGAGCTTTTGAAAGAAAATAAGTTGAACGCGCAGGATAAGCAGAAACTGAAAAATATTTTAATCCATCTACATGAAAATGACAACGATGTGGTCTTTATAGGAAGCTAAAGTGACCCTGCAACAGAAATTGGTGATAAGAAGCATGAACACCAACAATGAAACACACAAATAAACCTTTAAAATCATACCAAGTGAAATGTTTAGCCTACGTCTTGATTTCCTTGCCGATATGTTTGGCGATTAGTCAAAAAAGCATCGCCGGAAATGATCACACAAAAAAGCAGAAAGAAATCCCCATTATTAACAAAGAAGCAAAGTACCCTGAGAAATCGTTCGAACCGGAAACTGAGGAGGCCTATGTCTGCCTAGAAATCAGCAAGGATATTCTATTAGACCAGGATGCCCATATTTACTATGTCTCAGATAAGCGGATCATGATCACAAACGAGCTTAAAGGAGATGTGTTTATCTTTGATATGAATGGGAAAGCGATATCGCATTTCAACCAAAAAGGAGGGCTAGGATATGCTTTTTTGAGCTATGCGCTTTACGATGAACCAAACAAGGAGGTATTTATTTCTGATCACCACAGCAAAAAAATAGTTGTTTTTACTGAAGAGGGTGCTTTTAAACGGGCACTTCATTTGCCATTGGATATGGCTATAAAAGAAATATACAATTTCGATGAGAATTCGCTTCTGGCCTTTCATGAACATCAACATGGATCTTTAACGCAAAAGGAGCCGTATGTATTTATCTCGAAAAAAGACGGCAGTATCCTTTCCCGACTCAACGTCACAACAAACAAAGCAAACCCAAGAGTTCTTATGACTGGAACATACACAGACAAGAATACTTATTCGACCACCGTGTATGTAGGCATGAATAATTATTCAGGAAGCTGCAAGTTCGGACAAGACTTTATTCTTGCCAACATGTCATGCGATACCATTTACCTGTTGAAACAAGACAAGACATTGACTCCCATATTTGTACAACATCCTACCGTATTTTCAGATTCTCCGGTAGTCACTTCTGTTGGCATGATAGCGAATGATTTTATTATTTTCAGTGTATTTCCCTATGACTTGAAGGAAATCAGGAGAAATTCCGATAAGAAACAGGAGGGTAATGCTCCGGTTAAATTTTTACTGTATGAATTTAAAACCTGCGAATTCTTCGAACTGGAAAAAAAAAGATATTGGGCGGAAAAGGTAGATGTTCCGGCAAATACAAGTGTTGCGCTGATGCCTCCCTATGCATTAAAAGCATGGTTGAAAAGGGGTTATTTGAAAGGAGAATTGAAAGAAATTGCCACGAAAGTAAATGTTACGGATAACCCGGTAGTCAGAATAACCACATTCAAATAACTGCTATGTATGTAATCATCATTACGAAAAAGCACTTTAATATGAAAACAATTATATATTTCTTTTGGGTTATATTTCTATGTTCCTGTGAGCAACAGGAAAAGAAAATTTATGATTTAAATTTGGAAGATGCTGTTGAAACAAAAGTCACATTATCAGATATTGCTGAAACTGTAATCTATATTCCTCTAAGTAATGAATGTCCGATAAAAATGATTAATAGAGTCATGATGACAGACAGCCTTATTTTTATTGGTGCTTTATCTTCTGAGGTATTGGCCTTCGACCAGAATGGAAAACTTCAGCGTAAGATTGGTAAGCTAGGGAATGGACCAGGAGAATATCATTATGGCTCATGTTTTACAATTGATTCCAGCCGTCAGAGAGTTTTGCTTCTTGACCAGAACCGGATCCTCGAATATAATTATTTGGGAGAATTTATACGACAATTTTCATTATCAGAATGGGGAGATAATTTTCAGGAAATACATACAATGAATGGACTTTTGTATGTATTCGAACCCATCTCTTTTGGATTCGCCAAATATGACTGGATCGTTTTGAATGAAAGTGGAGATCTCATTGCACAAAAATTTAATGCTATCCCTGGTCATCAATCGGAATTCGGAGGCAACTGTTATGTTTTGTATGACGGAAATAATTTACTCTATACAAACCTTTTGAATGACACTGTATTCGCAATTCAAGGACTAAACTACAACGCTAAATATCTATTGCATGCCTACCAACCAGAAAAAACAGACGTTGCAGAAGAGTTTAATCTACTAGACATCGTATCGACAGAGGGAAGTCTATTAATGCGATATTACAAGAATTCGCAATTTTGGTTAACATTGTATAGCGAGGATGATAATAAAATTAAAGTATTGAGGAAAACTCAACAAATAAATTCTCGTGATGAAAATCCTGGGATTTATAACGACTGGGATGGCGGATGCTCATTTGTACCAAAGTTCAGAGTTGAAAGAGACGGTGAATCGTGGATATGCGGTTATAGGTTTGCCTACGAAATAAAAGAAAAATCTTTGCACAATACTCGTAACAATGATGTATCCGCAGATGAAAATGAAAGACGAAGGTTCGAAGACCTAGCTATTGAATTGAATGAAAACGATAATCCGGTACTTATGCTGGTGAAGTTTAAAAAATGATTGCATAGTCCTTCTTTACAAGCTCCTTAAAAGATCTTACTTAAGATAGCAATCATGGTACAAGCAAAATTTCCCCATTATCAACAATTGGATTCCATGGATTGTGGTCCTACCTGCCTGCGCATGGTGGCGAAATACTACGGGAAAACCTATTCGTTACAATACCTGCGGAGCCGTTCATATATTACCCGCGAAGGGGTTTCGATATTGGGGATCAGTGATGCCGCCGAGAGCATCGGTTTTCGTACCAAAGGTTACCGGCTTACCTGGGGGCAACTTGCCATTTCCTTCCGTAATCTTAAGGCACTACAAGGACGCTTATTGTCGAAATATTAACGCTCATGTCGAATATCGATACGCTCACTGAAATAGTTATAATATTTTGAAAAATAAAGGATTATCATTTGTATTTTAGTATCTGATATCCTTGGTCTGTTCTTTAATCGAAAACTTAGTTGGAAAGATGTAAAAAGAATTGGTAGTTAAAAAAAGTGTTTATGGAAAAAGTAAAAACCAATATTCACCCACTCTCGGCAACCATTCCCTCATTGGCGATATCCGTCTAAATAAAGAAATGTTATTTTAAATTTTTTGTGATATGAGTTTAAAATGTCCTACTGTAAATAAAATCTTTCAGCCTGATATGTATGATTAAATCTATAGGTAAACTTCATTCTCCATTAGTATTGGCACTTGCGGTACTCATTGTTTTTCTTCCCACTCTTTTCAATGATTTCCAACGGGGATGGGACGACCAGTGGCAAGTCCTCGATTATGAGTTTGTGACCAACCATTCCCTTAGCGATCTATGGTATCATTTTACCCACTATCATCTTGGACAATATATGCCCGTAAATACGGTGTTGTATGTTATTATTTATGAAACTTTTGGTTTTAATCCTGTGGCTTTTCATGCAACCAGTCTGCTGATACACCTTGCAAATACTCTTCTCGCTTACGCCATTATTTACATAACCATCAAACAAACTAAGCCTGTCTGGAACGCCGAGCGAATCCGGATATTTTCATTTTTGGCAACACTCGCATTTGCCATACATCCCTTGCAGGTTGAATCCGTGGCCTGGATCAGTGCATCAAAAATTGTACTATATTCCCTGTTCTTTTTAATGGGAATCCGGCTTTACCTAAACTATTTGAGAACATTAAACGTCTGGTGGCTGATTGGAGCGGCCTTGTGTTATCTATTTGCCTATGGATCAAAGGAACAGGCCATCATTTTCCCACTTAACCTTCTAGCATTCGATTATGTTTTCGACCGTTTCAAAAAACTAAAGTTCTCCTTTGGGTCATTGAAAAGCAGGGTGATCGTCGAAAAGATTCCATTCTTTTTAATCGCCCTTTTGTTGTATGCTTTTTCAGTCTCGAACAACCTGGGCACGTTTACAACAGATACCTATCCGATTTACCAACGATTACTGTTCAGCATGAGCAGTTTTATGGAATACCTGTTCCGTTATATTGCCCCGGTCAAATTATATTATTTCTACTTTTTCCCTATTGAAGTGGGTGAAGCATTACCACTTTATTTTTGGGTTTATCCTGTGCTGGTAACTATTTGCATCATCTTTATCAGGACCAATTTTGTCCGCAACAACCGGCTTGTAATTTTCGGGTTCCTGCTGTTTGTTATCAATATCGTACTTGTGCTGCACCTCATTCCAATGCCCCGTCAAATGATTACAGCCGACAGGTATATGTACTTCAGTCTCATTGGGCTTGGAGTAATTGTCACATGGTTTATTTATTATTTGTATGTGCGGGAAAGAGCATGGCGAAAATTTCTAATACCTGGGCTGGCAGTTTGGCTCATTTTCTTCGGTGCCCATTCGTTCGTAAGGACTACAGAATGGAAAGACAGCGATTCGATTAAAAAAAATGTCAATGAACTCATTGAAAAACGAAAAGCGGAAAACAAACCCGCAGTAGATAATCCTCTTCAAAACGGAGCATATGGAGAAGAGTAACTTCCTTGTCTCTGTGGTGGTTCCCTGCTATAACGAAGCGGTGAATATTCCCCTGATGGTCACTGAACTTCAGGGACACCTGAGCAGATATGCCTACGAAATAATACTGGTCGACGATGGAAGTTCCGATCACTCTCCTGAAGTTTATGAGCAGTTGGCCATTCAGTTTCACGAAGTCAACTTTGTTCGTTTTTCGCGAAATTTTGGACACCAACCCGCTTTGCAGGCCGGGATCAATCACGCAACCGGCGATGCCATTATTACCATTGACGCCGACCTGCAACAACCCCCGGAAATCATTCCCCAAATGATTGACAAGTGGCTGGAAGGAGCTATGATTGTGGAAGCCATGCCCATTTATGCCAACTCTATTGGATGGTTCAAAAAACACTCATCCTATTGCTATTACAATTTGCTTAATAAACTTAGCGATTACCCGGTGGTGAAAAGCGCCAACGACTACCGGCTCATTGACAAGAGGGTAGCCGATGTGGTCAGGCAACTGCCCGAGAACCACCTCTACCTGCGGGGACTTTATGCCTGGATGGGCTTTAAAAAAGCATTTGTAAGCTATGACCACCTGAAACGCAAAAACGGGCAAACCCATTACCCTCTGCGCAAAATGATCAAGCTGGCGCTGAACGGGATTACCTCAACGAGTGTAAAACCGCTGAGGCTCGCATTAATCATGGGCCTTTTGGTATCACTCGTAGCCTTTATCATTATGTGTTGGGCCTTGTATTTGGAGTTTTTTACCGATAAAACGGTCCATGGCTGGACATCGACCATCATCAGCACCGTGTTTCTGGCCGGGGTACAGCTAATTGTGCTGGGCATTATGGGCGAATATTTAGGTAAGTTATTTATTGAGAATAAACGCAGGCCAAACTATATCATCCTGGAGAAAAACATTAAATCGGGGCATAAGCAGGGCAGGGAGAAAGTAGCCGAAACAATGCCTGTTGAATAAGTAACGACTTAGCCAACGGGTTAAAACAAATAGCACAAGTTCGCGAAAAGGACACGCTTGCTTAGCCCCCAATGGGACTGAGGGGGCGGAGCCGTAAAAAGCAAATAATAAACAGGCCATTATTAACAAACCAAATAGAGGAGGAATTGCCGTGACATAAACATTAACCAGTTGACCCTAAAAGTCCGCTTCTCGCCCAATAGGCTGCGAACGGGAGGAGTGGGCGTACCGACACCGGTACGACGAGCGTTAGTTTAAACAAAAGGTGCAGCCGGGAAAGCCCAGCCACACCTTAAACCAAAGGTATTGTGAGCACATATTTCAAAAACAATACTCACAAGCCTGCACAAATCTATAAATAATGAAAACAAAAATTGAAAAAGGATTGAAATACCTGGCTGCCGGGCTGTTCTTTATAGCCCTGGTGCTGAACATGAAAATTACCCTTGAAGATCCGTTTATTATGCTGAGCGATACGGTAGTGGCACAAACGACAAGTACGACAACATCATCAATGACTAGTACTGGCAAAACTAAAACGTGTCGTGAAGTGGGCTGCTCGGGCACATGGAAAGGCACGGCAGATTTGCAAGGATGCATCACAGTGTTTGGGAAGAAGTATTGCAATTATAGCGCTCATGCAGAAGTCACATTTACCTACTTTGGGAAAAATGAAAACTGTACAGGAGGCTCCGACTGGTATGATTGCGATGCTTGTCAGAAAACTTGTGTGCCTACATCTTAGTCATAGGAATGAAACATTGATTAATTTCAATGTCCTATTCTATTAGTTACATGCAGGCATCTCTGACTTATTGGTCAGGATGCCTGTAGTGTAAATTTCATAAAGCTGTAACACCGTTTTACGTTTTTTTTAGTACTTATTATTTTACTAATATTGGTATATGAAATCAAAAATAATTTTCTATTATTCATTGAGACAACGATTTATCCTGTCTCTTCTATTTTGCATTCTGTTGGTTAGTTGTAATAGTAAAATTAAAATAGAAACAAGCCTAATCCCAGATAACTCTATCCAAGTTATTAAACCCAACATCGACTATGCTCAATGTGACATTTCCTCGATCTTGGACACTGTTAGATTCGTTAAACTAGAATTAACCGAAAAGTCAATTATTGGTGATATCAACAAAGTAGTTGTTTTTGAAGATCGTATTTATGTTCTCGATAAACAAACCTATTCGCTACTTATATTTAACATGGATGGGGAGTTTGTCTTCAGGATTTCTAGAATTGGTCATGGCCCAGGAGAATATGTTCAATTGGATTTTTTTGATATTGATTTTGAAAATAGGCAAATTGTTTTGACAGATTTGATGGGATACCGGATATTAAGATACGATTTAAAAGGAAACTTCATTTCAGGAAAGAAAATTCCATTTTGGGTCGAAGGAGTAACCCATGTTTTTGATAACGGAACCATCGTTTTTGCAAATCACAGGGATAATAAACATGCACTCAATCAAGAGCATAATGTATTTTATCTTGATTCTTCAATGCGGGTTTCAAAAGCCTATTTCCCTTATAATTCTTCTAATTTTAATAACCCCAGAATACATTTCATTACACCACAAACCGGCTCATTCTACACATACAACAAAAACCGATACTTTTTCTCACCTTTTAAGAATAGAGTGTATAAGATTGAAAAAGAAGGTCTTAATGCAGAGTACTTGTTTGACTTTGGCGAAATGTCATTTAATGAAGAGTATCTCAATCAAAAAAACAAATTGAAACATTATATGAATAAAGGAAATTTTTATCAATTGGCAAATGTCCTTGAAAATAATGATTTTGTAATTTTTTCATTCTACCAGCCTTCACATCCTATTGGGCATCTAGGATATTATTCAAAAAAAGATGGTAAAGTAATTGGAAGTGTCAGTTTTGCAGTTGGGAAGGATTATTTTGACGGAAATAATATTGCAACCTATGGTTCGTGGATTGTTGCGACTGTTCCACCAGAAGCCCTGTTATCTTGGGCTAAAAATATTGAAGAGAAAAAAATTTCTCTTGAAAGCGAATATGCAAAATTAAAAAAGAATGTGGCAGACAAGATTACGCTAGAAGATAATCAGGTGCTTATGTTTTATAAACTGAGGTGATTTTAACGCGAAATAAAATGAAGATTAGCAAATACTTTGTCATATCACTTTTTTGTGTTCTAATTGTTTTGTTATGTTTGCATAGTTTGCTAGAAAAAAAGAGGGCAGAAAGAAATATTCTGAAAGATAGAGAATTCATTTTGAAGGAACGGCTCAAATATTTAACGGTTCAGAGGAGAGAAATAATAAATTTTGGAGATATTGTTAATTTTAGTGATTCCGTATACAGCTCTTTAGAAGTAAGAATTGAAAAAGCTCCAACTCTTGTATTAATGATTCCTGAAAAGCAATGTTCGAATTGTATTATTCAAGAGTACAAAAAGTTGAGAGAGCTTCCTAACAGCGTTCAGGAAGACATTGTTTTCTTGGCGAATTACACAAAAATCAGGGATCTAAAGCTCTTTTTGAATTTTAATAAGTTAGATTATCCCGCGTATAATTCCAGTACTCCAATATTTGACAAATTCCAAAACATAAAAAATCCTATTCTTTTCATTTTAGACTCATCATTGATCCCACAGCACGTTTTTATACCTATATCATTTATGCCTAACCTAACGGATGAATATCTTGATTTCATCTCGTCTAATTACTTTATAACCAAACAACAAGACAAAAGGGCACGTATTAAGGTGGATGTTATAGATAACGAATGTGATTTTGGAGAGGTGAACTTGAATGAAACGGTTGGAACAAGATTTGGACTACAAAATATTTCAGATACGCCACTACTAATAACAGACGTTAAATCTGACTGCGGCTGCACTGTAGTTGATTGGGATAGAAGACCAATTCAAGAAGGGGAAAAGGCTTTTGTACAGGTTTTATTTAATCCACAAAAGAAAGGTTTTTTTGCCAAGAAGATTTATGTCTTTTCAAATGCTTCAAATAGTCCATTACTATTAATTATTAAAGGGAAAGTTCAGGATTGATCAATATGTCCTCTGTAATGAAAACAAAAATTGAAAAAGGATCGAAATACCTGGCCGCCGGGATATTCTTTATAGCCCTGGTGCTGAACATGAAAATTACCCTTGACGACCCGTTTATTTTAATGAGCGAAGCGGTGGTGGCGCAGACGACGAGTACAAGCAGTAGTACCAATTCTGGGACAGCACCATGTCACACAGAATTTATCCTCGGAGGACAAGTATTTCCTTGTGGCAACGGGTACGAAGAAGGTGAAGTATGGGGGAGCATGTGGTGTGAGGGTACCGGACCGGCGGCTTGTATATCAGGATCATACTATTGGATATTAAGATGCGACGGAACCCAGGTAGGATCGAGTGGGCAGCAAGCTTCAAATTGCAATTAAGTTTAACTGTTAAAAATGTTCCTTCGTACAATGAAGGAACATTTTTGATAATAATCATTTTTAATAATAATATAGATGCATTACCATGAAGAGAAATTATCTATTTATAATATTATGGTTTTTATTGTTTACTATGTGTCATCTCCAGAAAGACAAAGATCACATAACAAACACTAAACCAAACAGCCAAATGATCGATATTCGAATTGACGAGTTGAGTACTGAAAATACAATTTTATTTTCATCAATATTTAAGAGCTTTAAATTACTTCCCCTAGAAACGAAGGAGCACTGTATGATAGGCCAAATAGATGAATTAAGAATTATCAACGATACTATTTACGTTCTTGATAGACACATTGCTAAAGCACTATATGTATTTAATGGAAATGGTAAATTTATTCGTAAGATCGGAAAAATAGGAAAAGGCCCTGGAGAGTATATATCTCCCAGTTCATTTACGATTGATGAAATGAATAATCAAATCCAGATTTTAGATAGAAATAAAATATTGATATTTTCAATAAATGGGAACTTTAGAAAAGAATTAACATTTCCCCATGCGCATTCTCCAAGATTTATAGAAAGCCTACACGGGACAACATACATCGATAATGATGTTAACCAATTCAGGAATTCTTCCTTCCTGCTTTCAGCGATTGATAGCACAGGTAAGACTCTAAATCAATGGCTCCCATGTGAGTTATATGTACATGGCTTCAAACAGCCTATGGGTACCACAAACCATATTTACAAGAGTGAAGGTGATATCAAATTTATGCAGCCATTCTTAGATACCATTTTTAGTGTCAGAAACAATGCAGTGACACCTTTTATGGCATTCTCTACCAAAAATAAAATTACAGCCGAAGACATTGACGAAATGAACAAGATAATAAATCCTATGGAGCTTAGCAATTACTATTGGAAATGTCGCAAGTTTCTTGGTATCAGAGATTACATCGAATCCCGAGATATGATTATGTTTCGATTTCAAAACAATGGAGCGACACATAGCTTATTTTATTATCCTAAAGACGATTTGTTGAAATGCACAAGATTTCAAGTAGAGGATGATATTACAAAAACTACAGGCTACCGAAGATTTTATTCAAATTATGCCAACTATTATGTTTCCTCAGTTGAAAATTCAGGAGGAAAACTAACACAGCTGATAAAACATGTGAAAGATGGGCATATTAAAATTTCAAAAGATGAAATTTCAAACATAGAAAAACTGACCATCAACAGCAATCCCATAATTGTACTTTATGAATGTAGAGAAGAATACAAGCAACAATGAAGGTTATGAATGTGAGGAAGAAATTAAGTTGTTGGATTAAACCAATTTGCGTAATGATGATATTCTCGAACCTTTTACTTGCTTTCAAATTAATTAGGTCATATGACCATTACTACAATGAGAAAGAGGCAAATGTAATGCTCAGGGAAGCCAACAATGAATTGTTTGTTCGCGATCTGGACTTACTATCACAGGACGTTGAGATTCCGGTCAGCATTTTTAAAAAGGATATTCCAGCCAACTCTTCATGTTTAATTTTTATATACTCAGGAGAAGAATGTGACAAATGTATATTTGAAGATATTTCAATCCTAAAAGAGAAATTTGCAAGATTAGGCACAAATAATTTGATAATTCTACCTGTCTTTGAAGATTCAAGAAATATAGAAATACAACTAAACGCAAACTTAGACGGATTGAAATACTTTAGGCTGGATCCAAATTCAGTTAAGTTACCCACTTACGAGGGCTCAACAGTTCGATTTTTTGCGATTCTCTCTCCAACAGGAAAAATCCGCCTTACCTTTTTCCCTGATATAGTCGATCGTAAAAGAACAAGAGCATATTTGGATTTTGTGATCGAAAATATCTTTGAATAGACGCCCACATTTCAGGACAAGCCTCCATATCTAGTTCAACACCGAAACTTAAGATTAAAATTTATCTAAACATCTCCTAATGTATTTAAAATCCCCAATAAAAAGAGGAAGAAGCAAGTTGGTAAAATAATTCTGCTAAAATCAAATAAATGAAAATACATAGAACGATTCTACTTATTTGCATTACAATCATTGTTGCAAGCTGTGTCTTAAAAGAGACAAAAAACGACGCAGAAATAAAATTTGAGATGACAACGCATCATTTTGGCGAGCTTGAATACAAAGGAGAAGCGAATTGCACTTTTAAATTTACAAATCCAGGAGAGAACCCGCTACTAATCCAACATGTGAAAACGTCATGCGGATGTACCGTTCCCGAATGGCCCAAAAAGCCAATAAAAACAGGAGGATCAGGAGAAATATTCATTAGTTACGACACCTCGCACCCCGGGGTATTTGTCAAAACAATTACGGTATTCTACAATGGAGAAGAATCCCCACAAATCCTGACAACAAAAGGAAACGTAAAATACCCCGATGAAGATGCGTTTTCATCGCGGCATGATGAAAGCTCAAAATGAAGAAGTGTGCTCGCCCAATAGGCTGCGAACGGGAGGAGTGGGCGTGTTGTCTGGCAAAGCCAACACGATAACGAATTTTTACCAAACAAAAAAAGCATGACCCTGAAAAAAGAGAAACAGGACCGTGCCAAACCTGTAAATTAAATTACAATGAAAACAAAAATTGAAAAAGGATTGAAATACCTGGCCGCCGCAATATTTCTACTTGCCCTGGCCGTTAATGTAAAAGTGACATTGGACGACCCGTTTGTGATGATGAGTGATAGTGCAATGGCTGTTTCAACTGCAACTACAACCAATGCTTCTGGTGGATATGTATATCTTGCAAAGCTTACCGCCAGCGAAGCATATGGCAGAGTGGCAACATTTACGGGTGGCTGTACTATTCCAATTGCCGACACACCGTTTCCAGTTACATGTAGCTACACAGAAAGTACCGGATTGGTTGGAGTAATGAAAAATTGCACGTTTTATCTAACCTCAAAATGTGATCAAAGTTTAGTCGGCTTTTCTCCCATCGTAATTTCATGTATTCCTTGTGAGTGATTATTCGAAATAGAAGTATGCCCTCAGTGGGGCATACTTACTGAAAAATAAATTCAAATAATGAACCAGCATCTCAGATCATCTCTAATTAAATAAAACAAATATTTGCGATCTGTGCAGTTCTACAAAAGCTATCATTACTACTATTTAATACACATATGAAAAGGATATTACTTTTATTGTATTTTTACTGCTTGGCAGTAGCCTGTACGCCAACTCCTGATCCATCATTCAAAAAAAGAGAACCCGAAGGGAATGTTGTGGCAATAATGCTGCAAGAGCAGAAGGATAATGCAGCATATCCCGATTCGCTAATTGAAATAACCCGATACATAAAGCTCGAAACAAATAAAAACTCATTAATCAGCAATTACACCAAAATACTGGCATGCGGTGACACTTTGTTTATCTTGGATAAAAGCATGTCGCAACAATGTATTTTTGCTTTCAACTTCAAGGGAGAATTTCTATTTAAGATTGATGCTCTCGGCAATGGTCCCCAAGAATATAAAGAAATAAGTGATTTTTATGTAGACTGCCAATCCAAACACATTGGAATACTCAACTGGTCAAATATTAGTAAATATGATTTTGAAGGTGAGTTCATTGGCCCCCTTAATCTTCGGCATTATAACATCCAACGGATCCAATACCGGAACAACCGCTTGTATGCATATAAAATCCCGGATTGCCGCACCAAAAAATGTTTGGCTTTTGCAGCATTTGATTTAGACGGAAACTTGTTGTATGAAGACTGTCCTGAGAGAAAAGAAATACTATCGTACGGTTTTGTTAAGTCTAATTATTTTGCTAGCAACTCGGAGAAAACATATATGAACCTGTTAAATAGTGATACAATATACGAAGTTGGAGCAAATAGTCTGCATCCTAAATTCGTCCTCGACTTTGGCAAAATCAAATTGCCCGAGGAAGAGTTGGAAAAATTAATTTCAAGAGGATTTGATTACACTTTCGACTATTTGAGAAAAAGCGACTATACCCACTTTGGGCTTTCCGAATTTTATTTTACAACGAACTCCTTATATATGACATATCATCGGAAAACTCGTTCATATTTCATCATTTATTCCACCACTTCGGGGAAAACTAAAAGTTATTCTGCCTGGTATCCCACAAACGAATTCCTATTTTCCCCTCTTATAAAAGGTTTAAACGACAATTTGTTTTATTATACCATTAGTGCCAGTGAAATTCTGCAACGGATTATAAAACAAGACGAATATGATGGAATTCATGATCCCATGAAGACATTTAGCAAATCCAGAACAGATAAGTACAATTTTATAAAAAATACAAAAATGAATGACAATGATATCATTGTATTGTTTAAAATCAAGGATTTTTAAAAGTATGAATAAAATGAAAATTATGAAAAATTTACAATCTAAGATGACTGCAATTATTTATATTGCATCCTCTCTGTCGTTGATATTATATATCTTCTATCATGCGATAAAAGAAGGAAGAACGGGAAATGAAAACATCGAAGTCAACGCATATTGCCTTATTTCAGACAACAACGATAACATAATGCCACTTAATAATTTAAACGGGAAACTGATCTTCTTTTTCTCCAAATATAACTGTATGCCGTGTGTATCAAAACAACTAGAGCTGATAAATAATGCAACACCCTATCTCGATCAAGATAAGCTAATTATCTTAACTGATTTTACATACAAAGAATTGGAAATTTTCGAAAATGCTAATCATATAACATTCAAAACTTACAAAACTAAAGATCGATTATTTAAAGATAAAGAGACAAAATTTAATGTGCCTGTATATTTCACCTTCAGTAAAAAGCATGAAATAGATAAGTTACTTATTTGCGATGACATGTCCGGTAATTCTACTGGATATTTCCTTGAACAATTCTATTCCTGGTAATTGAATGATCACTTTTAAAATTTATTGCGCTCAAGAAATTTACATGTTTATAAAACGTGAGTTCTGTACTATTTCATTCAACCTTGAACAAGAAGTGAGCACCAAAATCATTAAAAGAAGAAAACCTGAGCACTTTGCTCATTAAATCAAATCTCAATTAGTCAATCCTTAAAATGAAACCGAGAATCGCACTCATTTTTATTCTTGTAATCACTGCTATCTCCCCGTTAATTATACATAACAGCTCCCATGGGTGGGGTGGCGATTTTGCTTTGTATCTCGATCAGGCAAGCGCGCTATGGGAAGGAAATATCCAACAGTTATTGGAACAAAATACCTTCGGATTACAGCATTCGAGTTACAGCTATTACTCTCCGGAACTTTATCCCTGGGGCTGGCCAATACTGCTCGCGCCGATGGTTAAGTTGGTTGGGTTAAACTATACCTGGCTTAAGCTGTTGGTAATGCTTTTTTTTATCGCCATGCTATTTGCCTCCTACTATCTATTTCGTATAAAGGCAGGAGCTACAGGAAGTCTGTTAATTGTTGCCTGCCTGTCTTTTAATCCCGGACTTATCGAATATACGAATAACCTTCGATCAGCCTTTCCGTTCCTGTTTTTCGTTATGATGGCATTGTGGTGCTACGAAAAACTAAGGCATGCCGAAGGAACTTCTTGGAGAAGAATTGTCTTAGCAGCATTTTTGTTTTTTTATGCCTCTATCATCCGTAGTGAAGGCTATTTATTGGTTGCAGCTGTCGCAACCGCTGAATTTATCCAATGGGGAGCTCAAAAATTTTCAAAAAAATACCTGTTCGACAGAAAATGGTTACTACAAATGGCAGTAGCCTTTATGTGTTTCCATATCGGTTATACCCTGTTGCTGCCGGGTGGAAGTTCTTCCCATTTTTCACATTTCGAGCTTACCTCCGGGGCTACCATTACTGGAAATATCAATTTCTATCTGGATCATCTGGATTATTGTTTCAGTTCTTATTTGAAAAAGTCATTTGTTATGGTTGTGCTGCCGTTTGTAGGTATAGGCTTATACACCCGGTTCCGTGAAGACATGGCAATGGCCATCTATTTTATTTTACTGCATGTGCTCTTCATCGTATGGCCGCACCACGAAATCAGATACTTATTTATTATGATACCCTTCTATTTCTACTTTCTATTTCAAGGCCTACAAAAAACCAGCTTCTCGATTCAACTCAAGAATTGGATATTTCCAAGCAGCCGAATCGTTTTCTCCGCGTTCCTGATCATCATGCTGCTCGATTATAGCTTCTACTTAATGCGCAAGATAAATCGACCAGAATATATTGACGGACCAGAGACGGAAGATGCCAGAGAAATGTTTGCCTTTATTAACATGCAAACACAAAATAGTGTTATTGTGTTTTTTAAGCCCCGGGTAATGAGTCTCTATACTGGTCACCGATCATGTATTATACACGATTATCCCGAAAACATTCGACCAACGGGCAACTATGTGGTACTGCACAAGCAAATGGGAGATTATAACCAAATTAATTCTTTAATTGACCACCCACCAGCGTGGCTTTCTAAAAAGATGGAAAATTCCCGTTTTGTAGTTTACCAAATTAACCGTGACGATGAAATTTCAGATCAATAAAAGAACTGAGATGCTCAATGTGGTGCATTGCTCCATTCATTTTTGGCATTTCATTCGATAACTTATGTCAGAATTATCAACCTAACCCAAAACAAAAATGAAGTTATCCATTGTTATGCCTTGCCTCAACGAAGAAGACACACTGGCAATCTGTATAAAAAAAGTATTAGATTTCCTTCAACTAAATAGTATTGACGGAGAAGTAGTGGTTGCCGACAATGGCAGCACGGATGCATCGGTAAAAATTGCCCTGCAAAATGGAGCACGCGTTGTCCCAGTTGCAGGTAAAGGGTATGGCGCTGCCTTGCAGGGTGGAATTACGGCCGCAAACGGAGATTATATCATTATGGGAGATGCTGACGACAGCTACAATTTCTCCGATTTGATGCCTTTTATCGAGAAATTGAATGACGGGTATGATCTGGTCATGGGCAACCGTTTCAAAGGCGGGATAAAAAAAGGAGCCATGCCTTTTTTACATCGTTATCTTGGCAACCCAGTTTTGTCATTTGTGGGCCGCCTCTTTTTTAAAAGTTCAATTGGAGACTTCCACTGCGGGCTGCGAGCATTTACAAAAAAAGCCTTTGAAAAAATGGAACTAAAATCAATGGGAATGGAGTTTGCCTCCGAAATGGTTGTTAAAGCGACCATGTTTGACATGAAAATAACGGAAGTACCCACAACTTTATCACCTGATGGCAGAAACAGGCCTCCTCATCTCAATACCTGGCATGATGGATGGCGTCATCTTCGATTTCTACTACTGTTTGCTCCCAATTGGTTACTCCTTTTACCCGGATTGTTTCTGTTTGCGGTTGGGATTGTATTTGGGACAATACTTATGCTTACCCCAGTAAAAATAGGAACAATTACATTTGATATTCACACGCTACTATACATGATGGTCTTTGCTATTGTAGGGTGTCAATTGCTGATTCTGTTCATTATTGTCAAAAACTTTGTCATGAGCAGTAAAATATTCCCAGAGAAGAATCCAAATAAATGGATTTACAATATCAAACTGGAGAAGGGGATTGCAATAGGAATCTTCATTTTTTGTACGGGTTTCATAATCTCTGTTCACAATTATCTGAACTGGTCCGCGGTAAATTTTGGAAACCTTGATCCTAGTACGACAATGAAACAAGTTATCCCCTCTGCGTTCTGTTTGAGTTTAGGAATACAACTAATTGTCGGGTGCTTTGTAAATACCTTGATGAAAAAAAATTGATACTTATTTAAATATTCTGGCATGAGAATATCCCTAAGAATTGTACTAGTAACTTTCGCAACGACTGGGCTTATCTCTTGTAAATCAGCAGCTACAAAAAATGACGCGGAAATAGAATTTGAGAAAACAACGTATCATTTTGGCGAGCTTGAATACAAAGGAGAAGGGAATTGTACTTTTAAATTTGCCAATCCGGGAGAGAAGCCGCTGGTAATCCAGCACGTGAAAACGTCATGCGGATGTACCGTCCCCAAATGGCCCCGAAAGCCACTAAAAACGGGAGAATCCGGAGAAATACTAATTAGTTACGACACCTCTCATCCTGGGGTATTTGTCAAGACAATTACGGTATCCTACAACGGAGAAGTGTCTCCACAAATCCTGATAATAAAAGGAAACGTAAAATACCCCAATGAAGATGCGTTTTATTCCGAAACTGATGAAAACATAAAATGAAGAAGTATACAATTTTTGTACTCTTACTTACCATTTTCACTCTTCCAATAGTTGGATTGGTATGGTTATCAATCGGCCTATTCATTATTGGATGCCTGTCTACTTTGTTTTTTTCCAACTTAAGGTTTGCTCGGTGGATCCGAAAAAGTAGTGTGTTTTCAATAGTAGGTATTTTCCTTTTGGTATTCTTTGTTGCCATAGCACTACGGGTTTTGTTCTTTGGAATATACAAGATCCCGAGCGGTTCGATGGAAGATACGCTGATTCCGGGCGACCAGATCATGGTCAGCAAATTGCACTATGGCCCGCGCCTACCTCAGTCTCCCTTCGAAATTCCCTGGGTCAATATCCTGTTCTACCTAGATAAAGATGCTCGTTCAAAAATCGATTCCACGTGGTACAAATACAAACGGCTAAATGGTTTTACAAAAATCTCAAGCGGAGATGTCGTTGTATTCAGTTTTCCGCAACAGAAAGGAACTTTTTATATAAAACGTTGCATTGGCTTACCCGGAGAAATAATCCGGATCAGAAAAGGTATTATAAGCCGTAATCAGCAAATTATACCCGCTCCTTTAACCTCCAAAGTTGATTACCTGATATGGGCAAACGACGATCGTTTAACTGAGATCCTTAAGCAATCTGAAATTACAAATGAAAAAATCAACAGAATACAACATGGTCATTTTAAGCTGGATTTAAACCGGATGCAATATGAGACACTGCGCTTAAAAGAAGGAATCGATTCGATCTCATTTTTAGAAATTCCTACCGACACCGTGTCTCATGCGTATCCACATAACATAAAATTCCGTTGGACAGCCGATAACTTTGGTCCATTAAAAGTTCCCAAAAGCGGAATGCGCATTGAGATGACTGAAGAAAATTTCATCCTCTACGAAAAAGTAATCCGCGATTATGAAGGAAAAAATCTAATTTTCCGGGGCGGAATTGTGCAAGAGGATGGAAAAGAAATTCGGTCTTACACCTTTAACCAAAGCTACTATTTTATGATGGGGGATAATCGGCACAATTCCGCCGATTCAAGAACCTGGGGCTTTCTTCCGGAGAAGGGAATTATTGGAAAAGCGATTTTGGTGCTCTACTCAAATAATGAAAATGGTTTTAAATGGAAAAGAGTATTTAAAATAATATAACTGGCTTCTTTCTGGAAATAGCAAAACCTTTGTTATTTGGGGGATAAGTGAAAATTTGGCGCAACTCCAATTAGTATGTAAAATAAATTAATAGCTTTATTGGCAAAAATGACTCTAAAATGAAACAACCTCGCATTCCACTAATTTTAGTCATTGTCGTATTCGCTTTTATTCAATCCTGTACACGCTCAAACCCAGCAGAAACCGATGCTGCCGAGAAACGCCAGTACATTCAGCAGCAGAACCCTGTAGAAATCACGGTGCTGGAAAAGCAGCCGTTTAGAAAGGAGTTGGTCAACAACGGCAAACTGGTTGCTGTCCGCAAAAGCGAACTGCGTTTCCGGGTAAACGAGCAGTTGGAAAACCTCAACGCGAAAAATGGCGACCGGGTCCGGGCCGGTCAATTGATCGCCAGTTTAAAACCATTTACCTACCAGCAGCAATTGTCTGGGACCAAGGTGCAGTTGCAACGGGCAAATCTGGAACTACAGAATATCCTGATCGGTCAAGGCTATAATACCCTGGACAGCACCAAAATACCACAGCCTATTTACGAAATGGCCTGCGTTAAGTCGGGTTACTCAGAGGCGCTGCAGCAAATTCAGACTGCTGAGTTCAACCTGCAGGCTACCCGTTTGAGTGCTCCTTTTGATGGTTTGCTGGCCAATTTGAAGTATAAAGCCCACGAGCAGGTCAACACGGGCGAAGCGTTTTGCATGCTCATTGATGATTCTGAATTTGAAGTGGAATTCCGCGTGGTGGAGAACGAGATTGAATTGATCCGGCTAAACAATGAGGTTCAGATCATTCCGTTTGCCGACAACAGCAAGAGCTTTAGTGGAAAGGTTTCGGAAATTAACCCGCTGATTGATGAAAACGGCATGATTGGCGTGAAGGCACGGCTCCGAAATCCCGGAGGCTTAATGGAGGGTATGAATGTAAAAGTACTGGTTGAAAAGAAAATGGACGACCAGTTGGTCGTACCCAAATCGGCGGTGGTACTGCGCCAAAACCAGGAAGTACTCTTTACCTATACCCAGGGCACCGCTTTTTGGACTTACGTACAAACAGTGGCTGAAAACAGCTCTTCTTATTCAGTTATCGCCCATCCGGACAAAGGTGGTTCGTTAGCTCCCGGCGATACTGTAATCATCTCAGGCAACCTGAATCTGGCTCATGAAACTGAAGTCGTGATCCACTAACCACTTGGGGAACAGAGACAACTAAAAACTCTCAACTCTAAACAGAAAACTCAATCCATGGTCGAATTTTTAATCAAACGCCCAATTGCCGTTAGCATGACCTTCATAGCCATCCTGGTGTTGGGCTTGTTTGCCATGAAGTTTATCCCGATTTCGTTGATGCCGGATATCGACATTCCCGAAATTACCGTCCAGGTCATTGTCCCCAATACGCCTGCCCGCGAGCTGGAAAATACGGTTGTTCAACCTGTCCGCCGACAACTGATGCAAGTGGCCCACCTGGCAGATATTACCAGTGAGACTCGCAACGAGAATGGGATCATCCACCTGAAATTTGAATACGGAACCGATATTGATTTCGCTTTTATTGAAGTGAATGAAAAGATTGACCGCGCCATGAATTTTCTTCCACGAGACATTCAGCGTCCGCGGGTAATCAAAGCCAATGCCACGGATATTCCGGTGTTCTACCTGAACCTGACCACAAAAGAGGAGAAAATCCAAATTCCAAATTCCAAATCACAAACCCCAAACAGCAAAGCATCAAACACGAACCTTCAAACGCCCGAAGGGCATCGAACGCGAAGTATCCAACGCGAAGCGAATGCGGAGCTTTACCCCGTTTCGCAACAGTTTGTGGAGCTAAGCCGCTTTGCGTCCAACGTTATTCGAAAACGTATCGAACAACTTCAGGAGGTAGCCATGGTAGATATGAGCGGGCTCGTGAGCTCGGAATTGCTGATCCTCCCCGACAACCAGAAACTCCGTTCGCTGGGCATAAACCAGGAAACCCTGGTCCGCCTGGTCGAAAGCAGTAACATCAAGCTGGGCAACCTGCTGATTCGCGACGGCCAGTACCAGTACAACATTCGCTTCTCCTCCACCCTGCAAAACAAAACCGATATTGAGAACATCTATCTGAAAGTCAACGACCGGTTGTTGCAACTTAAAGATGTGGCATCGATTATTGAGCATCCTCAAAAGCAACAAGGAAAAGTCTTACACAACGGGCAGGATGCCGTTACCATCGCGATCATCAAGCAAAGTGATGCACGGATGTCGGCGCTAAAAGAAAAACTAAACAGCCTGGTTACCCATTTTGAACAGGATTATCCGGAGATCAATTTCAGCGTAACTCGCAATCAAACCCAGTTGCTGGATTATTCAATCGCTAACCTGGGACAAAGCCTGGCCTGGGGAGCTGTACTGGCTTTTTTGATCATGTTTTTTTTCATGAAAGATTTTAAAGCTCCCATCCTGATTGGAATCACCATTCCAGCCTCCTTAATTATTTCCATGCTGTTCTTTTACCTGTTGGGAATATCGATTAACATCATTTCGCTGTCGGGAATTATTCTGGGGGTAGGCATGATGATTGACAATTCGATCATCGTGATTGACAACATCACCCAGCACCGGGAACGAACAAAAAGTTTCAGATTCAAAGTTTCAAGTTTCAAGTTTCAGGTTTCAAGTTCAAAGTTGACAAAAGAAACCACTGAAACGCGAAGCTTCAAACAGCCGCAGGCACTCAAACGCGAAGCATCAAACATCCCGAACAGCCAAACACTAATCTCCTCCTGCGTTTCGGGTACCAACGAGGTTTTCCGTCCCATGCTGAGCTCAGTACTCACCACCTGTGCCGTTTTTATCCCCATGATCTTTATCGGTGGAATTTCCGGCGCCCTGTTTTACGACCAGGCCATGGCCATCACCATTGGCTTGCTGGTTTCACTGGCTGTTTCCAGTACAATACTGCCCGTTTATTACCGGCTGGTGTATCGAAAAAACGCCGTGAACCAACCAACCCGCTTTTTGGAGAAGATTAACCTGTTTCAGATCGAAAAACTATACCAGGCCGGCTTTCGGCTGGTCATGAAACGACAGCCCCTTTCGTGGACAGTCATTGCCCTTTGCCTGCTTGGTGCGGCCATTCTCTTTGTCGATCTCCACAAAAGTAAATTACCGCCCATTACCCGGGACGAAATCCTTCTGCTGGTTGACTGGAATGAACCCATCCACCTGGGCGAAAACAAAAGACGTTCGCAAGAGCTGATCGCTCAAACCAGCCACCTGTTGAGCAACCATACCAGCCTGATTGGCCGGCAACAGTTCATTATGGACCACAGCAGTACCGCATCCGCTTCTGAAGTGGTGATATACCTGAAAGCCAGTGATCCCGAAAATCTGGAGCCTGTGATAACAAAAGCCGGAGAATTTCTCGAAAGCCATTATCCACAAAGTCTTTTTCAGTTTAAGGAGGCCGGCAATATTTTTAACATGATCTTTTCGGATACGGAAGAGCCTTTGGTGGCCCGTTTACGAGCTGCGGATGATTACGGTCCGCAGAAAGTCACCTTCCTGCAGAAAGTTCTCTCGGGCATCAGGGCCGCGGTTCCCGGACAAGCCATCGCCCCTTTGCCGCTGTATGAATTTACCGTCTTACATACCGATCCGGCCAAACTGCTGCTTTACGATGTAACTTTTGACGGGGTTTATAACAAGCTGAAAAGCGCTTTCAACGAAAACCAGCTGTTTCTCATCGCCGACAACCAGGATTTTGTTCCGGTGATTTTAGGCGATCAAACCCAAACCATCGGCGACTTGATTAGCAACCTGTTTGTCACCAACAAAAACAACGAACAGATACCGGTGCGCGACCTGGTTTCTGAAGTCAAAAGCCAGGACCTGAAAACCATCATTGCCGGAAAAGAAGGGGAATACTACCCGGTTTCCTTCGATGTTGGCAGTCAGGAAGCTCAGGAAATCATTCCCCGGCTCAATCAGCAGCTGAACACCGACAGGCTGTATGAAGTCAGCTTTACCGGCAGCCTGTTCTCCAACAAACAACTCATGCGCGAGCTGGCACTCATCCTTCTGGTTTCACTGGCCCTGCTGTATTTTATCCTGGCATCACAGTTCGAATCGTTAAGCTTGCCACTCATCGTGCTGATCGAAGTACCCATTGACCTGTTCGGAGCGTTCCTGGCCCTGAAACTGGGAGGATCCGGCATTAACCTGATGTCGATGATTGGCATGATTGTGATGAGCGGAATCATTATTAATGATTCGATCTTGAAAATTGACACCATGAATCAACTTCGCAGTCAGGGCTACTCATTAATGCATGCGCTTGTTGAAGCAGGGCACCGCCGGTTAAAACCCATTTTGATGACCAGCTTGACAACCATCCTTGCTTTGGTTCCTTTCCTTTTTACTTCGGGCTTAGGATCCGATTTGCAACGCCCCCTGGCCCTTGCCGTTATTGGGGGCATGCTATTGGGAACACTGGTCAGCCTGTTCGTTGTACCATTGATGTACTATTATTTAAAAAGAAGTCGTGAGCTGAAGGTCGTAAAACAGGTAGCTGCAAGCCGCAAGATTCAACAATAGAATTTAACTATGGAAACAACTGCAACTG
>OBJA01000820.1_pt1 | contig 24890 bp, 17 predicted proteins | sample 1519751 | NCBI WGS metagenome assembly OBJA01 (sample SAMEA3881238, study PRJEB22517) | soil metagenome | biome: lake sediment; feature: soda lake sediment; material: sediment, water from around vicinity | place: India | collected 2013-12-23 | depth 3 m
CTTCACACCTGAAGCTATACGGTGAAGCCTGTTATCTTGGGAAAGATGATTTCAAAGCATATCAGGTGTATAAGCAGCTCTCTGCACTCACACCTCAGGATGCTGAAGTTTTCAAGAAGTTGTATGAATTAGCCGGCAAAGCGGGTACAAAGGAAGAGGTACTGACGTATCTTAAAAAGTATACCGCTTTGAAACCTGCGGATGTCGATGCTCAATTGACACTTGGAGATAAGCTCTACGAGAGTAAAGACTCTAATGGTGCGCTTGATGCATACCGGGCAGTACTGAAGGCTGATCCTAAGGCAAAGGGATTTTATAAGAAATATGCAGAGCTGGTGATGAGCTCTGGTGCCAAAGATGAAGAGATCGTTACTGCACTTTCCGGTGCTGTTGCTGCTGATGAGGCAGACGGGAAAATGTACGTTCGTCTTGCCGAGATCTACAGTAAACAGGGAAACCACGCCAAAGCGGTTTCAATGTACGAGAAAGCATCACAACTTGATCCCAAAAATGTCGGCTTGTTGACTTCGCTTGCCGAATCACAGGCCAAAGCCGGAAACGCCAGTGCTGCAATCATGACCTATGAGCAGGCCATTGCGATGAACCCGCAGGCCAGCAAAGAGTATAAGGTTTTGGGTGATCTCTATATGCAGCAGAAAAAACCCGATGCAGCAGTAAAGAGTTATAAGAAATACCTGGAAAAGAATACCGATAATGATCTGGCCAAAGTCGTTGGAGAGCAGGCATTTAAAGAGAAGAACTATGCAGAGGCAATGAAGTACCTGGGCATGGTAAGTGGTAAAGATGCAGCGGAAGCTTCACACCTGAAACTTTACGGTGAAGCCTGCTATCTTGGAAAAGATGATTTCAAGGCATATCAGGTGTATAAGCAGCTCTCTGCACTCACACCTCAGGATGCTGAGATATTTAAGAAATTGTATGAATTAGCGGGAAAAGCGGGTACAAAGGAAGATGTACTGACGTATCTGAAGAAATACACTGCTCTGAAGCCTGCAGATGTCGATGCTCAATTGACACTTGGGGATAAGCTCTACGAGAGTAAAGACTCCAATGGTGCGCTTGCAGCGTACCGGGCAGTTCTGAAGGCTGATCCCAAAGCAAAGGGATTCTATAAGCGATATGCAGAATTAGTAATGACTTCCGGGGCGAAAGATGAAGAGATCGTTACTGTACTATCTGGGGCAATAGCGGCTGACGAAGCTGATGGAAAGATGTACATTCGTCTTGCCGAGATCTACAGCAAGCAGGGTAATCATGCAAAAGCTGTTTCAATGTATGAGAAAGCATCCCAGCTTGATCCTAAAAATGTCGGTTTACTGACCGATCTAGCTCAGTCGCAGTCAAAAGCAGGAAATACCAGTGCTGCAATCATGACTTATGAGCAAGCCATTGCGATGAACCCTCAGGCTAGCAAAGAGTATAAGGTCCTGGGGGATCTCTATATGCAACAAAAGAAACCAGATGCCGCAGTGAAAAGTTACAAAAAATACCTCGAAAAGAATACCGATAATGACCTGGCTAAAATCGTTGGAGAGCAGGCATTCAAAGAGAAGAATTATGCTGATGCGATCAAATATCTGGGTATGGTTAGTGGTAAGGATGCTGCGGATGCTTCACACCTGAAGCTATATGGAGAGGCTTGCTATCTGGGAAAAGATGATTTTAAGGCTTATCAGGTGTACAAGCAGCTCTCAGCCCTCACTCCTCAGGATGCTGAAGTGTTCAAAAAACTCTACGAGATAGCCGGAAAAGCCGGTACAAAAGACGAAGTACTGACGTATCTGAAGAAATATACCGCTTTAAAACCCGCAGATGCAGAAGCACAAAAAAATCTGGGTGATATGCTCTATGAAAAGAAAGATGCTGCAGGTGCAATCGCAGCCTACAGAAGTGCACTGAAAGCGGATGCATCAATCAAGGGCTTTTATAAGAAATATGCTGAACTGGTCATGGAGAGTGGTAAGGATGATGAAATTATCGCTGCTTTGACTGGTGCAATATCTGCTGGCGAAGCAGATATCAGAATGTACACCCGTCTGGGAGAAATCTATCGAAAACAGAATAACCAGACAAGTGCTGTGAAAATGTATGAGAAAGCCAGTCAGTTAGATCCAAAAAACAGTTCATTACTGGTAGATCTCGCTGATTGTCAGGCCAAGAGCGGAGATGAATCATCAGCTATACTGACTTATGAGCAGGCAGTTGCTATGAATCCCAAAGCTGATAAGGAATTCAAAGCGCTTGGTGATTTGTATATGAAACAGAAAAAAACCGACTCTGCAATAAGAACCTATAAAAAATATCTGGAAAAAACTCAGGACAACGATATCGCCAAGCTTGTCGGTGAAGCTGCGTATAAGGAGAAAAAGTACCCGGAGGCTGTAAAGTATTTAAGCATGGTTACTGGTGCCGCTGCTTCGGAACCGTCTCATTTGATGTTGCTGGGGCAAGCCTCATACCAGATGAAAGATGATTTCAAAGCATATCAGATATTTAAACAGCTGGCAAACGCCACTCCAAAAGATCCGGAGGTCTTTGAAAAACTCTATGATATATCTACCAGAGCCGGAACCAAAGATGAGGTCCTGACCTTTCTGAAAAAATATGCTGAATTGAAACCTTCCGATGCAAAATCACAGAAAACTCTCGGAGATATGTTGTATGATAAAAAGGACGAATCAGGTGCATTGCAGGCCTACCGAAATGCATTAAAAGCCGATTCGACATTGAAAGGGTTTTACAAAAAATACGTACAACTAGTACTGGTGTCCGGCACTGATCCTGAAAAAATCGCGGCATTGAATGGTGCGATTGCAGCAGGTGAAGCGGATGCGAAGATGCATCAGGCTCTGGGGGAAGCTTATCGAAAACTCAATCAGGTTGATAAAGCCATAGGGCAATTCGAGAAAGCTTCACAACTTGATCCGAAGAATGCCGCGTTGCTGGTTGATCTGGCAGATTGTCAGCTGAAAAAGGGTATGACAAACGAAGCAATTCTGACATACGAACAGGTGATTGCCATCAACCCTCGGGCCGATAAGGAGTATAAGGCTCTTGGTGATCTGTATCTCAAACAGAAGAAAAATGAATCCGCTGTTAAGGCCTATAAAAAATACCTGGAGAAGAATCCTACTGACCATGCGGTCGCTTTGACTGTCGGTCAGGAGGCATATAGTGCCAAGAACTACTCTGATGCTGTTAAATATCTTGGCATGGTCACGGGTGCAGAAACGAAAAAAGCATCATTCATGCAGATGTATGGAGATGCTTCCTTTGCAGCGCAGGATTTCCCCAGAGCTCAGCGTGTGTATAACGAGCTAGCGGCACTTACTCCCAAGGATGCCGAGGTGTTCAAGCGACTGTATGAGATAAATAAAAAATCCGGAGCCACCGATAACGCTTTGACTAATTTGCGAAAGTATACAGCCCTGAAACCCTCTGACGCAGAAGCGCAAAAAGATCTGGGAGACATGCTTTATGATCGTAAGGAAAGCACTGCTGCTCTGGCTGCCTACCAGGCAGCTCTCAAAGCTGATCCTTCGATAAAAGGAATTTACAAAAAATATGTCGATCTCGTTCTGATACACGGAAAACCTGCCGATAAACTGGCTGCTTTAAATGGCGCAATCAGCGCTGGAGAGGCAGACGGACAGATGTATATGACACTGGGCGAGCTTTATAGAGATGCAAAGAATTACAGCAAAGCCATTCAGATGTTCGAAAAAGCATCTCAGCTTGATCCCAAAAATAGCAAACTGCTGGTTTCACTTGCGGAGTGCCAGGTTAAGAGCGGGGCACTCAAAGATGCTGCTATAACGTATGAACAAGCACTGGCAATGAATCCAGGAGCTGTTCAGGAATATAAGCAGCTTGGTGATTTGTACATGCAGCAAAAGAAACATGATGCAGCTATAGCAGCATATAAAAAATACCTTGATAAATCACCTTCTGATAATGCTATCGCCAAAGAGGTCGCCAGTTATGCCTACAAGGCCAAAAACTACGAGGATGCCTATAAGTACTACGGATTGGTCAAGGATGATTCCAGTCCGGATTATCTTCTGCAATATGGACTCTCCGCAATTGAGGTAAAGCAATACCGTAGCGCGATTACATCACTGGAAACTTTCAGAGGCCTCAAAGGTACAGTGCCTTCCAAAGATGTTGCTTACAAAGCACTTGCTGAAGCTTATGAGAAGAGTGGAGATCAGAAGAAGGCTGCAGAGGTGCTCAATGAATATGTTAAAATTCCCGGAGTTAAGGATCCCGATGCATCGTACAAGCGCGCCGTTGTGTATGAAACAATTAATCCCAATCTTGCGGTACAGATGTACGAGGGAAATACAGTGGCGTTTCCAAAAGATTATCGAAATTTCCTTAAATTGGGGATCTACTATTCACGCCAGAGCAATGAGACCCAGAAAGCGGTAAGGAATCTGGAGAAATGTGCTGCTCTCTCAGACACTATTCCACGGGTCTGGCTTGAATTGGGAAGTTTATATGGACGGCTTAAACGAGATCAGGATATGTTAAGGGCCTATCGGAAATTCATCGAAATAGAACCGGAAAATGCCGAGGCAACCGGAAAAATCGGTGAGGTCCTGCTTAGCAGAAAGATGGTTGATGATGCCATGGTTTTTCTTGAGATGGCAAATGCACTAAAGGAGAATGATCCTAAGCTCATGACTCTTCTGGCCAGAGGTTATATAATGACCAAACGAAGAAATGAAGGAGCTAATCTGCTGGAAAAAGTCGTTAAAATGACAAAAGGTGATGTCGATGATGAGCTGCGACTCGTTCTTGCTGATGTTTATATGGAAACTAACCAGGCCAATAAAGCTGTAGACGAGTACAAAGCAGTTCTGGAACGTAAAAAAGAAAAGGATGTCTTGCTTAAGTATGCACGGGCACTTTTTGAGCTTGGAAAACACAATGATGCCGCTAAAGCGATTCAGGATTTAAAAGCGACTGATCCGGAAAATATCGATGCGCTACTGATGCTCGGAAAAATCAAAGTTGCTCAAAGAAAGTATGACGATGCACTGGAAACTTACAAGGAAATCCTCTACATCGATCAGAACCATGCTGCTGCTCTGTGCGAAAGAGCAAATGTGTACCTGATTCAGGGAAAATTACAGTGGGCAAAAACCTTTTACGACCGGGCTCTGAAAGCCGATCCCAAAAATGCCATGGTTCATCTGGGATTAGCGAAATTGGCAAAGCAGCAGAAGGATTTTGCAGGGTATTCCGATCATCTGGAAAAGGCTCGAAAACTGGACCCGCAGAACAAAGAGATTCAGGATGAGCTCAAGACTGTAAGAAGATAACCATCAGGAAACATCCGCTTGATTCAGGGTTCTTTTCCAGTGGAAAGGAATCCTTTTCTGTTTGTGTGCCCCCAACAGATTATTTGCCTGGGCATTACCATATCAGCTGATTGCTAACTAAAAAAAACCCAAAAGAATCGTTTATATTAAACGATGCCCTTCGTAATACAAAGAGAAGGGAGGTACTTATGAATAATAAGGAAATCGCCGAAAGCCTTATCAAATTAGTTAAACTAAACTCTGATACAGCATGGAATTATGAGCGCGCAATCAACCAGATTCAGGATGAAGATTTGCGACAGGAACTCCATGAATTGCACAATCAGCATCTGGAGCATGTAGATAATCTGAACAGCTACATAAAGCAGCTTGGTGAGAGAGTTCCTTCTTATGAGCACACAGGAGAAATGTCTGATGAGTTAGTTGCAATCACCAATGATATGAGCGATGAAGAGGTAATACGATCACTCAGGAAGAATGAAACTGTATTGAGTGACAAACTACAGGCAATTGTGGAAGAGGTTCAGATACCTGAACTTGCACATGACCTTGAGGAAGATCTTGAAGATGAGAGAATATACATAGAAACACTGCAGAATTACATGTCGTAATATACATGTCAAGCCGTCACTAGGCTTGACATAAAAAAGTTTTTTAAGCGTTTCAGAGTGATGATTCCTGCAGTAGCAGGTTTGACTGACTTGATCCTGTATATTGATATGTTTACTACTGTCAAAAAAGGCCGGAAACGAATTGGGACCGCACGAACAGTGCGCTCTCCCTGTTGAATGGTTATGAGAATACTATTCTCAATTCCTTTGCTGGATTTACCAGTGAACAACTATTTATCCTCAATAAACGATTAAGATGTCGTGGCATATCCTTTGCCTCTATTACATGGCATGCGCTAGCTCGAAGTGTAGTTTGGAATCAGAATAAGCTTGCAAACTTATCAATGGAGGTAAACTATGAAGCTGCGCAATGCATTCATGACAGCAATTGCATGTTCGGTTCTGGTAATTGCTGGCGGCAATAGAAACCAGGATACAAATGGTGGTATGGATGGTGCGGCAATGGGTGATACCACGGTCACTACTGGTACAATTCAGCAGTTCAATGCAGAAGAGAATATGCTCATTGTACAGAGTGACAGAGGTACAGATACCATTTATATAACAGAAGAAACAGAAGTTCCTCAAATGGATCAGCTCCAACCCGGAACACAGGTCGAAGTTGAGCACATGAGGGATGGAGAGCGCAAGGTTGCTATAAGAGTAACTCCTGCCGCTAATGGTGGAATGGACGGTGCTGCTGCTGGTGGAATGAATGGTGCTCAGGAAGGAGAGATGATTACCGGAACCATTCAGGAAATCAATGAAACTGATAGCATGCTTATTATCGAAACTGATACTGGAATAGACACCGTTTATTTCGATCAGCAAACAGAGATGCAAAGAGATGAGTTACAGCAGGGACAGCAGGTTCAAATCAATTACAGAACCATGCAGGACAGAAAAATCGCTACACAGATTAGACCTGCTGACCAGATGAATGGCCAGATGAACGGCCAAAAACAGAACGGCCAAAAACAGAACGGTCAGCAACAGAACGGTCAACAACAGAACGGTCAACAACAGAACGGTCAACAACATCAAGATACTTCTGGAATGCAGGGTGGAGAGCAGGAGTATTAATTCTCTTCACTTATTGTAATCTTCAATATATCGAGCTCATTCTGAAAAAGAATGAGCTTTTTGCTTTTTGTGCGCCCGGCAGGGCGCAGACCTACAAACGAGTGGTAGGAAACGTTCTTTCGAGAAACCGGATACGTGGATACAGCGAAAGATCTGATGGCTACCACTCTGCCGGGCAAAAAATCTGATTCACTATCGGCAAAGCCTATTCTAACTTCGTTCTTGATAGAACGTGACATGAATCATACAATGTATGGAGACATTTCATGGTAAGCATATGCAGTATAAAAAAAACAATAAAACACCCGAAAAGGTACTGGAAAAACTGAATGCCCTTGCTAAAAAGCAGGGATATGTTACTCATTCACAAATCAACTTACTGGCTGGAGAACATGACACAGCTGCAATTACTCGCTATTTATCTATGAACAGCATTCCCATTCAATCAGAGACAAGTGCCGTTCCCAAAGATTCTCATAAGCATCATCGTGGGATTCATGCCGGCAAGGCCTATTATTCCGATCCTACCTGGATCTATTTAAACAATCTTGGGAGAGTTCCGTTGATGACACGCGGTCAGGAGGTGCAATATGCAATTCTGATGCGGTTCGCTCAATTTAAACTCCTGGATATGGCATTTCGGGAAAAGAGCATAATCGATTCGGTTTGCGTACTCGGGGAAGAGCTTCAGGATGGCAAACTGGAGTGTGCCGATGTCCTTAGAATTGAGGAGGACAGGATAAAGAATACCTCTGAAATCGAGGATACTAAAGAGGTCTTCCTCCGCACGATCAATTCCATAAAAGCTGAGCACGAGGAGTTAATCAGAATGGAGAGCTCCGGTAAGGAGCTGGTCTATAGAAAAAAGCAGGAATTAGAAAAGAAAAAAGAAAGGATAACAGAGCTTTGCCAGCAACTGCGACTCAATACAAGGCGAGTGAAGGATACTCTGGAAAAATTCAAGAAAATCCTTGCTGAAAATGGGTCTGATGAAGATCTGGAGTACTTCGCATACTGGGAAGATATGAAAAACCAGGCCAAATGCTCCATAATTGAGGCTAATGTGCGTCTGGTGGTCAGTATTGCGAAACGGTACACTCATCGGGGGCTGGAAATAAGCGATCTGATTCAGGAGGGAAATAAAGGGTTAATTACTGCTGTGGATAATTTCGATTACCGCAGGGGATACAAGTTTAGTACCTATGCGATCTGGTGGGTTCGTCAGGCGATTACCCGTGCAATTCATGAAAAGTCAAAAACGATTCATTTACCGGCAAACACATTCGATCTGGTGGGCAAAGTTGAGCGGTTTTCCGGGGATTGGAATCTCCGCCACGGTATTCAGCCTTTGGTTGAAGAGATTGCAGAGGGATTAAAGGTTTCAGTTGAGAAAGTCGAGATCGCTCTTGAGTGTGCAGTAGATCCGATCTCTCTTGATATGGAAATTAACAGCGAGGATGGATCAACTATTGGAGAGTATATTGAGGATACTCGTTCGGAAGATCCATTTATGCGCCTTTCACTTACCTCTTTGCGAGAGCATATTCAAAAGGTACTTGAATCGTTGGATCCCAAAGAAAAGAAAACCGTGATCATGAGATTTGGTCTTGATGATGGGAGGATCAAAACTCTTGGTGAGATTGGTTTAAAGCTTCATCTTACCAATGAACGTGTCCGGCAGATAGAGATTAAAGCTCTTCGTAAATTAAAACAAGCCAGCAGAGCCCAGGTGCTTCTACCCTGGAAAGAGGATATGGATATTGTTGAGGACATTTGAGCACTTGTTTCCTTATCTACAATTTAGGTAATGCTGCGAATCTCTGTAAAAAACCTCTGTGTTCAATTATTTTATGGTTCACGAATTTGGTCTCAGTCCGGATTCAGGGAACAGGGTAAAGATCGTGTTGAATCAAAACAGAACAGAATCAGAGGGCAGATTCAATCAGGGGCACCTTGAGCGCTTGCTTGATGTTAAGATGTTTCTCCTCGACCTGGATGGTACGGTGTACCTGGAGGATGAGCTCATTCCGGGAGTATCGGATTTTATTAAAAGTCTTACTCGCAGAAAGATTCCTTTTGTATTTCTCACCAATAATTCATCACACAACACCAAAGAGTATGTTGAGAGGCTTAATTCGTTTGGTTTTCCGGTACAACCAGAAAACGTCCTGACCTCAGGACTGGTAACTGGCAGTTTCATTTCTCAGAAAAAGCCCGGGGCTGCCCTATACGTTGTAGGGACCGATTCGCTCAAAGAAGAGTTGGCGTCCTTTAATCTGAAAATTCATTCCCATAATTCTGCAGGTGTCGATTTTGTCGTTGCAGGATTCGACACCCAGTTAACTTATGAAAAGATACTGGCCGCATGTATGTATCTGGATTCTGGAGCAGGGTTTGTAGCCACCAATCCGGATCTGGTGTGCCCCGTTAAGCATGGTCGTTTTGTTCCTGATTGTGGTTCGATCTGTGTAATGCTTAAAAATGCCACCGGACGGGAACCGATTTTCATGGGAAAACCTCATACGTTCATGGTGCAACACCTCAGAAGTCGCTTTGGTTTACCTCCGTCTTCTATGGCAATTATAGGAGACAGGCTCACTACCGATATTGCTCTGGGATTCAATGGCGGGTTGACTACCATATGTGTACTCTCAGGTGAAGCTACGGTCGAAGATATCAGAAAATCACCCTTGAAGCCTGACTTTGTCGTCCATTCTATAGATCAGTTAAATGAAATTTTCTGATCCCCAAACACCTCTTTCTTACATTTTCTCCTTAAGATCGAAGCTTATCTGCCGATATAGGTAACAGTAATTCTAGGGAAGGAGAGATGAGATGGATGGAGTAGCAGCGGTTGCAAGCTCAATTGAAGCGGTTAATCGGGTTTTCCAGGCAGCGAATTCAGAGACACTAAAGGCCGTAGAGAAGATGATGAAAGTCAGTGTGGAGATGGCTCTGGGGAAAGAAGCTGGAAAGGGTGAGCTTCTGGATATGGTTGCCTGAGATTTTACCAGTAGTATGGTTTATGTCCTTCGTCAAGACGTTTTTTGTTTTCGATTGCACGATGGTATGCTTTTAGATACAATTCAGCGCTTTTTTCCCACGAGAAGTTCTGTTTCATTGCCTCTGTGATCATTGCGTTGAAGTGATGTGGGCGATCATAGTAGGTGCTTATTGCCCAGCCAACGGTGTAGTATAATGCTGCAGATGTTGGTTCCCAGAATTTAAATCCCGTTCCTGCTCCAGTTCTTTCATCATAATTTTGTACGGTATCATCGAGCCCGCCTGTAGCTCTGACGATAGGTAAGGTGCCATAGTGCTGCGAGTACATCTGATTTAGCCCGCAAGGCTCAAAGAGTGATGGCATGAGAAACAGATCGCACCCGGCAGTAATCAGGTGTGCCCGATAATTATCAAAACCGATGTATGATCCAGCTTTTCCACTGTAGCGAACGGGCAGATTGCCAAAGAAGTCCTCCAGATTACGGTCCCCGGTTCCAAGTATCACAAACTGCACATGCATATCCTGCAAAATTCCTTCGATACATTGGGCCAGGAGGTGGAACCCTTTCTGTTCGACAAATCTTCCGATGATGCCGATGACGGCTATGTGGTTATCCTGGCGAAGGTCGAATGTCTTCTGAAGATGCTCTTTACATGTCATCTTTCCGGACCTGTCGTTCAGTGAAAAATGAGCTGGAATGAGAGGGTCTGATTCGGGGCTCCAGGTACAATAGTCTATCCCGTTAAGGATACCTATGAGTTCTGATCCCTTTTTTGATAAGTAGGGGGCCAGACCAAATCCACCGAAAGGAACTGTGATGTCTCGGGCAAAGGTCGGGCTTACTGCAGTGATTATGTCAGCGTAGTGGATTCCACCTTTGAGAAAGTTGATTCGTTCATAGGATTCGAACTTCTCTTCGGTAAAATTGTGCCAGCCCAGACCAAGATAATCCATGTGGGACTGGGGATAAACCCCCTGATAGGCGATATTATGGAGTGTAAGCATCGATGCGGCCTGCCCGAGAATCGGATCGTTCCAATGCCAGATCTTCAGGTATGCTGGGGCGAGAGCTGTTTGCCAGTCATTTGCGTGTATCACGTCAGGTTTGAATTGCAGATCTTTACAGAGTTGCAATGCTGCCCGCGAAAGAAATCCAAATCGCATCGGGTTATCATCATAATCGTGCATAGAAGAGTCGTGATAGAGGCCCCAACGATCAAAAAAGAGCCGGTGCTCGATAAAGTACACCGGCACTCCCTCTGTGGTTGTACACTCTAACACCGAACACCATTCTTCTGTATTACCCATCCACACACCCATGGACTGCAGACACATTCTGGTTTTGAATTTTTCTGTGTCGATAAGAGCATAAAGAGGGATTACAACCCGTACATCATGACCCATTTTTCGTAATTGCCCGGATAACGATGCTACAACATCTGCCAGTCCTCCTGCTTTTGCATAGGGGTCCATTTCTGAAGAAACGATCAGAATGTTCAGCGGTTTCTCAGCTCTTTTCATCTCTATGTTTTTCATGTGCGTCTTTCTGATTTGAATTTAAACCTGCTTAAGAGAAATTCAGTACTCTTATGTATTCAAGATGGGGGTTCTCAATATTACAAGCTCAGTATAGCGAACACAAGAAGTCTGTTGGACATAATATAAAACAATGTTCAGTGGGGGAGGTGAGCTAATGCTGAGTTGGTGAGTAAGCTTTTGGAATGTTGTTTGCACTGACAAAAAGTGACTAATTGCACCTCATACTATCAGGAGGAATCATGAGAGCGTCTGTGGATCCAGATACGTGTATTGGATGTGAGCTTTGTCCCACAATCTGTCCCGATGTATTCAGAATGGGTGATGATGGTCTAGCCCATGCGATTGTAGATCCCGTGCCCTCTGGTACAGAAGGTACTGCAAAAGAAGCCGCTGAAAGTTGCCCGGTGGAAGCTATCACCATAACGGAATAAAAAAGTTACCTGAGAGCCAGCTTTTATCCAATTTGTCGAATACAGAAGAAATTGATACCGAACAACATTGGATGAAGCAAGAATGGGGGATAGGAATCGTAATTTTCGAGGATACATCAAGGAGGAGCATATGACAGAAGAAGAAAAAAGAGAGGAATTGATTGCATTTTTGGACAGAAAGGCATTCGATCCGATTCTTTCTGCAGCACCTGAGAGGTTCACCACGGAGCATCAGCGAGAGATTTTTGAAGATGTCAGAAGAAGCACTGAGAGTGAAAAGAAACGATTTCACGACAACTATACTTCCGCTTCATCTGTACGGGATAATTATCTCAGTGATTTAACCTCGGCAACTGCAGCGAAAAAGAATCGGGAGCTGGAGGAGTTGCATCTGCCCAGATTGCCACAATTCAGAGATGAATTTATTGCCTTGTGTAAAAGGCTGGGTGTGTAGGCCGGCAGCAATCGAAAAAATGGTGATAGCGGATTTGTTTACTGCTGAGAGGAGAGCTATGCAGGAGGATAGGGAAAAACGTCAGGTATTACTGGAGTTTCTTGATAGTAAGGCTTTTGATCCGGTCCTTGAGGCGATGCCGGAACAGTACTCAAGTGAACGGGACAGAAAAATGCTGGAAGACGTTAAAAAGACTATCGTGACGGAAAAGGAGACGTTTCATAAAAATGACCTTACACCAGAACAGGTTCGTCAACATTTCATAAGAGAGATGTATTTTGAAACAAGTGGGAAACTGGGAAAAGAGCTGGAAGATCTGGAACTTCCCCGTCTGCTGCAGTTGCGGGAAAAATTTCTGCAACTCTGCGATGAGCTTCAATTATAATCAATTTTTCAGGGCATTAAAGGCTATATCTCCATGCTCAATGAGTTTGAAAAGAGTGAGTACAACGGTCGGATCGACTTTCCCATTTTCAACAAGATCGCTTAACTCTTTTCTGGCTCCGGGAATGCCTAAACTTTTGCGGTAAGGACGATCCGAGACGAGTGCATCAAAGATATCGGCAACGGTCATTATTCGAGTGATAAGGGGTATCTGCCTGTCTTTTAAGCCATCTGGATACCCTGAGCCATCGAGCCATTCATGGTGATGGCGTATGGGGTGGAGAAGATGGCTGAAGTTTTTAAGTGGCAAAACGATACTCTCTCCAATTGAAGGGTGTCGTTTGATAACATCTCGTTCTTTGTTTGAAAGTGGGCCGGGTTTGATCAGAATCGAATCAGATATTCCGATTTTTCCGATATCATGTAGTCGTGATGCATCACGAAGTGTTTGGAGCAGATCGGTGCGCAGCCCCATCGCTTTGCCGATTTTTACGGCATAAAAACCGACCCGTTCTGAATGTCCATGACAATAGGGGTCACGAGCCTCTACGGCGCACGCCAGAGCTGCAACGGTCTCAATGTAGGTGCGCTCCATGCTTCCTTTGAGCTGTGAGTTTTCAAAGGTAAAAGCTATCTGGTGGCTTATGTTTGTTAAGATAAGCATTTTATCCTCAGATAAACTCTCATCTGAGGTGCACCCACTGAGAATCATTCCTCCCAGAAAGCGGTTTTTGTATATAAGTGGGAAACAGATAAATGGCATGTGAAAGAAAGAATCCTGCCCGGAGTTGAAGTGTGGCATTGCAATCGCCTTGCGTTCCATCTGTGTCCACTGGAGGAAGGGTATGGCATGTCTGAGCACCCGTTCGGGAGGAATGTTACTGAACCCTTTGAGGGTGTGGATCCTAAAAGAGGTGTGATCATCGAAGAGCACAATGGCCCCTGATCCTGCACCCGTTGTATCTGCAGCGATTTCCAGAAGTAAAAAAATGAGATCTTTATGATCGATATCTGAACCAAGTGCACTGGTGACTTTTGAGATGACATCCCGGAGTGTTTTTTTAGTGGTTTCAAGCTGCTGGAGATTGTTTTCCAGTCTTCCAAGTACAAGGGAAAATGAATGGGCCAGATCACCTATTTCACCATCGCAGGAAGAAAGTGCAAACATCTTTTCTCTATCCATTTTCCCCATCAGGGTAGCTTTGATAGTATCGGATAGTCTCATGATCTTACTCAAAAGCCGTCTCATACAGAAGAATGCTGCCAGACTTCCTAAACCGATAAGAATAGTTATGATCCTCAGTTCCTGCTTTGAAAAGAGAATTCTTTCTGTTCCATCGTATTTTGTATACAGGTAAAAGAGTATCAGAAATGGTACCAGTGCAAAACCGGCATAAAATACTGAAAACTGTCTGATTAGGAAATTGGTACGATTCTTCATACCTTCTCTGCTTTGATTAAAAGATTTGTCCATTGTTCTCAAAGAGTATCCTTTTTTATTGTAATTATCATGGATTCTGAAAATCAACACTGGAAAAAGGCATTATTCTTGCATTCGCAATTAAATATCTGAACAGACCCGGTGAATTTTTCAGAATGGAGGAGTTATGGCAGTGGTGGCTTCAGAACGTGACTCATTTCGAATGTTTTTAGCGAAACAGGCGTTTAAATTTGGTAGCATTGCAGGTGCATGGAAGATCGCTTTGCCACCGCTGGAGAAAGCAGCACATATTTTGGCTCTGGAAAAAGGGGATCCCCAAAAGGGAGGATCAAGAAGACAGCGGGAAGATAAGTTCTACATGCTCTTCAATGTAGTTCGAGCCGCCTTTAAAGCCTACGATAAGGGATCTGATGCCTACCGGGAAAAAATACTCTCTCTCTTTTTACGTGAATTTCTCGGACCAAGTCAGGAAGCAAAAAAGCAGGAATTTAAAGAACGTTACGGAGTGAAGCCTCCGGGTTTTATAACCATTTCTCCGGAAGGTAGCTGCAATCTTCGGTGTAAAAACTGTTACGCTTCCAGTCTTACTGAAAAAATGCCCAGTTTGTCTGCTGAAACGCTTAGCAGAATTTTGCATGAAAAGTACAACCTCTGGGGTAGCTGGTTCAATGTTATCTCTGGTGGAGAACCGTTTATGTGGAATGATAACGGCACCGACCTTATCGATATTGCTTCTCTGAACCCAGATCAGTTCTTCATGGTTTACACAAATGGAACTCTGATTGACGAAAAGAAAGCCCGGCGTATGGCAGAAATCGGAAACATTACACCTGCTGTATCCGTTGAGGGATTCGAAAAGGAGACCGATGCGCGGAGGGGTAATGGTACGTTCAAGAAGATTCTCAGATCGTTTGAAGTAATGCGTGATGCGGGGGTGCCATTTGGCATTTCGGTCACTGCGACAGATGAAAATGCTGATGTCGTTTTTACCGATGATGCGGTCGATTTCTACTTTGGAAAACAGGGTGCGATCTACGAATGGGTTTTTCAGTATATGCCGATAGGGCGAGGGGCTGATGTCGCAGGGCAGATCTCGCCGCAAACTCGCCGCAAGATCTGGTTTCATGAGCAGGAACTTGTACGTAAACATCGGCTGCTCATTGCCGATTTCTGGAATGGTGGTACCTTCTCTTCAGGGTGCATCGCCGGAGGAAGAGAAGATGGATACCTCTATATCGACTGGAACGGAAACATCTATCCTTGTGTATTTATACCCTACTACAAAGATAATATTCATCAGGTGTTTGCTGAAGGAAAGACCGTATCCGATATCCTGTTCTCAGATTTATTTAAAGGAATTCGGGACTGGCAACTTGCCTATGGTTATCAGAAACATCCTGCAGAACGGGGAAATCAGATTCTCCCCTGTTTCATGCGGGACCATCACTGTGATGCCCATAATCTCTTTATAGAGGCGAAAGCCAACCCGGGAAACGAGAGTGCAAAAATTTGTCTGAATGATGAAAGTTATCTTAAAAACATGAAACAATACGACGCACTCCTCGCTGATGCGCTCGATCCAATATGGGAGGAAAAATACCGGGAACCATGAAATCAGGAATACTCTTCCTGATTTCATGACTTTTTTTGATACAATGTCTTAAGGACCTCAAGGTTAAGCAAAAAGCCTACATCAGCTAATCCAGTCAACTACTTTCTCAGAGCAGCTTAGGGAAACCCCGGGTACACCTTCTGGTACTCACTCCGTATAGCCCAAACACACTTTCTGAGAGACTTCTGTTTTTTTGCAATTCTGCATAAAGTGATTTTTTGGTGTAGGCAAACGAAATTTATAGGAAGACTATTCATTGAGTTGAACAGGGAGGTACAGCTATGAAACTGGATACACTGGAGGATCTGCTTATTGAGCAGATTCACGATTTGTACAGTACTGAGAAACAACTGACAGAGGCTCTTCCTGAGATGGCCAATGCTTGTTATTCTGCTGGATTGAAGGAGGCATTTAATGAACATTATGAGGTGACAAAAAACCAGCTTAATCGACTCGAGGAGATATACTCAAAGCTGGGATTGCCCCATGGTGGAGAAAAGAGTTTTGCCACTTCAGGAATGGTTACCCAGGGTAAAGAACTGATCTCATCAGAGGGAAACCCGGTTGTTAAAGATGCTGCACTGATCGCAGCCGCTCAACGTGTTGAGCATTATGAAATAGCAGGATATGGTTCGGCCAGAACCTATGCACATGAACTTGGTTATAAAGAGGTGGAGAAACTGCTGCAGGAGACTCTGAACGAGGAAGCGTCAACTGATAAAAAACTGACAAACCTGGCAGAGGGTGGATTATTCAGCAGTGGCATAAACAAACAGGCACCAAAAGAGTGATGTAATTGGGGCGGGCTACCTGCCCGCCCGATCTTCACTGAAAAGAACAGGGGTTCTCTTTCTGATTGTAACCTAAGTAGTGCTGTGTGGAATTTACAAATCGCTGGACACTGTCATGAAATGACAGCCAGTCGGTATATTGTGAATACAATTGTTGTTGTGTGCTTTCTTTCAAGTCAAATAAGATGGTGGTTTTATTCTTGATGTCGAGAAATTCAGCCATGGTTTTATCGTTATCTGGATACTCTTGATAATGCGTTTGGAATAGTTCAAATTCCATTATAGTAGTTTCCTGCTTAGTTACGAGGTGGAATTGACGAGAGAGTGACTTTATGATAGAGGTGTATCCCTGCCTGAAGCTTTGCAATGAGGGATTGTTATGAATCGGATGATCAGAAGGAAGACCAAATTGTAATATTTCGATGATATTTCCAATAATCTGAAAAGTACAGGGAATAGAGAGAAACAAGCGAGGACTGTAGAAATAGAATGCAATAGGAAACTGGTGAAGATATTCATGCCAATCAAGAAGATTGCGGTGCAGAGACCGTAGGTAGAGATAGATGTTTTCCGGATGTTCGTTACATACCTGCGATTGTATGATAGTCCATGCAGAACCTGTTTTTTCAGTATCATAAAAAAGCGATGAGGCAAGAATTCGAAACTGTTGAATGACTCTGTTGAGGTTTAAAACATAACTCAACGAGAGTGTCATAATGGCAAAACCCACAATGGCTTCAATCGCTGCTGCTATTCTATAGAAAAGTGAGAGGGGAACGATATCGCCAAATCCAAGGGTGGGGAGGGTTACTCCGCTGAAGTAGAGTGCATCGCTGAATCCGCGATGCACTTCAGGAATAGAAAACACAAACTGGTTTCTGGTGATTCCGGCATAATAGACAAATGCAAAGCCGAGGATTTCGATTCCAAGCCAGAAGGCCAGGGTTACGATTATCATGAAGGGGGCACCCAGCGTACGTAAAAATCGACGTAAGTGGGTAGGCAGGGCTGAGGTGCTCATTAGGATACAGAGCCATACGAATCGTTGCAGTGGTTTACTTATTAATCCCTGCCCCTCATAGTTAAGAATGGTTAGAAGCAGATCTGCCAGACCTAAGAAAATCAGAACGAGACCTATAGCGAAAATAGCTGAAACCATAGGTGAATCCAGTGCACCAGGTATTATCTATACAAATTTAAACTCACAAGAATGGAGGCTTATTTGCTAAAAGAAAACGGCACATAAAACGTTGCTCCATTTCTGTTGGCCAGTAGCATGAGCGATTGCCCTGTGCGGAGGCTTTTAATGAATTGGTCGAACTCTTTTACTGAACGCAGATTCTTGACTGCTTTTCCCTGTACTTTTCCCTGAATGATAAGATCCCCCTGCATGAGTGTCGTTCGTGCATCGGTAATGGCAGGGTCGATACGGATCACAATGACGCCAGTTGCATTTGGCGGAAGTGTATACTGCTGACGAGTATCGGTGGTGATATCAGTTACTGCGATGCCTGATGGGTTATTAACCATACCACGCTCAGGTTCCTGATCTTCACGGAATCCGGAACGTTCCGGAGGTGTCTGTTCCATTGTCTCCGGTGTTCGTTCAGTCACCTTCATTTTCAGGGTTATTTTTTTCCCTTCGCGAATCAGGGTGACTTTTACATCTGATCCAGGTCTGATTGAGGCAATAACATTTCGGAGATCATTTGTTGTTTCAATTCTCTTATCGTTTATCGAAACGATGATATCACCTCGCCTGATACCGCTTTTTTCTGCAGGTTGATTCTTGAAGATATCAGAGATAAGAACACCTCCCTGAGCCGCTTGTACACCAAGAGCGTCACGGATTACAGGGGTGAGCTCCTGAATTGAAACTCCAATCCATCCTCGGACGACTTTTCCTTCGTAAATTAAATCTTCCATAACTCTTCTGGCCATATTGATGGGAATGGCAAAGCCGATACCCATGAATCCCCCGGTTTTTGAGTAGATGACCGTGTTGATCCCGATAACTTCTCCGTAAATGTTTACCAGGGCACCACCTGAGTTGCCCGGATTGATCGCTGCATCGGTCTGGATAAAATTCTGATATGTTGTAAGATCGTCTACTTGTCTGTTGAGAGCCGATACGATTCCCTGGGTGACAGATGAAAGCAGACTGAAGGGATTACCGATCGCTGCAACCCAGTCCCCGGGCATGAGGCTGTCGGAATTCCCCAGGTAGGCAACCGGAAGATCTGAGGGTACCTTACCGGAAATTTTAATCACTGCCACATCACTCAATGAGTCGGAGCCTGCAAATTTAGCCTGAAATACCCTTCCATCAGAGAGGCGAACCTCTATTTCCTGGGCCCCGTTGATAACATGAAAATTGGTGAGCACATAGCCGTTTTCCGAAACTATTACTCCTGAGCCAAGTGCCTGCACCCGGCGCTCCTGGCGCTCTACTTCCGGATCACTCTGGCGGGGGCCGAAGAAATAATCAAATGGGGAATTATTCGAATTCTCTTCATCAAAGAAACGGTAAAAAGGATTTCGGTAAAATAAAACGGTGTCAACTTTCGTGGGAACTACCGCTACTACCGATGGAATCACTTTTTCTGCAACCCTGACAAAAATACGCCTGAAACTCTCGATCCCTTCGATGTCCTCTTTTACTGGTTTCTCAGAGGCACCAAAGGACACCGACCCCCTTTGGGGTCGTTGCTGAGCATATAACAAGGCAGACATTATGATAATCGTTATCGTAATTGTCATAAACGATCGAGCTGAAAAAGATCCTGAATGAAATCGCATATAATCTCCTATCAGAGAATGCCCGTAAAGTTTCTTACCTGCTTAATACTCAAATCCCATGCCTGAGAAGGGCTCTGGTGGCACATCCTTTGCCACCTATATGCCTGATGGAGGAGCTCTGGTATCAATACAGCTATTCTTAATCTTCTTAATCTTTCGGAGGTATTTGTGAAAACCGTTTTTGGACTATTTACAAATGTCGATAACGCCCAAAGAGCAGTTGTACAACTTTTCGAACAGGGGTACCCGCAAGAGCAGATGAATGCCATTATTCAGGAGTCTGTAGCCAAAGACTATCTTGGTATAAATAAACCTGAAATCAACATAGAAAAGAGTGCTCGGATTGGTTCAAGGGAGACCCGTGGTTTGGAAACTCTTTTTGGAGGGCATCAGTCGATTGTTATTACCGATACGGGAAAGGTGTTTGCTGCCGGCACAATAGCTTCGACTGTGGCTAAAACAGCTGTATCCAGACCTGATGGTGGACTAATGATCGCCCTGAAGGAGTTTGACATACCTGAAAACATAGCTGAATCCTATCGTAATGGTATTATCAGTGGAGGTGTTCTTTTCTGGATTAAAACAGATGATATCAGGGCTGGTGAGATCATTGTGATTCTCGATCAGCAGAAAGCACAGCACATTCTCAGTTTGCCCGAAATGCCCTCATTACGATAACCTCCCGGGTATCGCACACCTTTTCTGCTGCGATACCCCATCCACACCAAAGCAAAGATCTTTGAATTCGAAGAATCGTCGGCTGCTTGTAGAAATGGCCCGGGAAATCTCATCTTTTTTTGCTCCTAAGAGGTGTGACTTTATATTAGTTTATTTGCTAGCCTGCTCTGCTTGAATTTAAAACCAGGAAATTTCCAGGATGAAAAAGGGTATACATTGTTCACTAATGGTGTCTTTGCTTCTACTAAATAGTATGGCACAGACCGGTACTGAGGGCATAATATTTGAAACGGATGAGGAATCGGTACTTGATATCGAAACGACTCCCGAAAGTGAGCTTCCATCAATCGATAAGATACCTGAACTGATTACATTTGTTGAAGCCACCTATCCATCTGAGCTGGTTAAACAAGGAATCGGAGGGGATGTTCTGCTTGAGTTGCTGGTGAATGAATCCGGAGGTGTCGACAGTGCTGTAGTGGTACGGGGAATTCATCCTGTTCTCGATAGCAGTGCAGCTGAGGCTGCCCGTTCATTTAAGTTTCGCCCTGCGATGGCAGATGGAGATTCTGTTGCTGTTTTACTTCAGTATGAATACCATTTCTCTATACATGCTGTGGTTGACTCGGTGGAAGTACTAGTCAATTTCCAAGGCGTTTTGCTTGAAAGTGGGACACGGAAACCTGTCCCTGATGCGGTAGTGGCGATATCGTTCGTTGATACCCTCTCCGATTCAACGCTTCCCATTCCCTTCCGGCATTACCTGCAAAAGCTGGGGACTATTCCAGGACAGCATTTCGAAGAGGAGAAATTAGTGACAACTACTGATTCTCTTGGTGTGTTCCGCTTCTTCTCTTTGCCTGCATGTACAATCGATGTGCAGGTTATTGTCGCCGGATATGAGAACTATCAGACCCGCGAAAAAATCCCGGAAAAAGAGGAATTATCGGCAAAATACTATATCCGAAAACACTCCTATTCTGCACTGGAAATAGTTGTGTATGGGAAAGCGGAAGAGAAGGAAGTAAGTCGCAGGGAATTAACAGTTAAGGAAATTCGGAAAATCCCTGGTTTGGGCGGTGATGCAGTGAAGGTGGTTCAAACAATGCCTGGCGTTGCACGTCCACTTTTTGGTTCAGGTGAAATTGTCGTGCGGGGAGCACCATCCTGGGATTCTCGATTTATTCTCGACGGTGTTGGTTTACCGGTGTTGTACCATTTCGGTGGATTGAAATCTGTTTACAACTCAGAGGCGCTGGAGTCAATTGACTTTTATCCAGGAGGGTTTGGAACCCGGTATGGAGGGGCAATCGCTGGTATAATAGAATTAGAGAGCAGAGCGCCACACACTGATCGCTTTCACACTATGCTGGATATCAGTTCTGTTGATGGTTCATTTATGATTGAAGGCCCGATAAACAATAAAACATCTATCCTGCTTTCTGGGCGCAGGAGTTTTATCGGTGATCTGCTCAGCCTGGCCACAAAACAGGCTGGAGATCAGTTCCCTTTTACCATTTCACCTTTTTACTGGGATTATCTCTGTAAAACGCAGGTCGCATTTTCTAAAAACAATTCTGTGTCGCTGACTCTCTTCGGATCTCGTGATAGCCTTGCATTCATCATGCCCGACCTGAGAATTGGCAGTGAGGAGATCTCCTCTGCTACCGACCGCATGGGTATGAATTCCACATTTCATATGGGAATACTGCAATGGGAGCTTATGCTTGGCGAACACTGGAAAAACCATATTCAATTCGCAGCTACAAAGTTTGATCAGCGATTCTCCATGTTCGGTTTTGTAAAGGTTGATGCAGAAATGTGGGTTAACCATTTGCGGGAACAATTAACCTATACATTTAATAATTCTGTAAACATCAATATCGGTGTCGATGCAGAGCTGCTCTGGGATGATCTGATAATGGTCATGTACGGTTCCAAAAACCAGATTATGAGAGATACCAGCGAGAACTGGTTGTTTGGTGTTGTCGGAGGGTATCTGAATCTGGAATGGAAACCGCTGGAAAATCTGCTGATAATTCCCGGATTGCGATATGATTATTTTCCGGAATTGCAATATGATGGCTCGATTCTTCCTGCGTTCTGGAACTATTCCAGTTTTAACAATGAACGCGGGTATTCCGGTGAGCCATCACTGAGGCTAAATGCCAGATACGAATTCATTAAAAACCATACGATAAAGGCGGCACTGGGCAATTACAGTCAAACTCCTGAGCCCATGGGGCAGGTAATCCACAAGACGTGGGGAGATCCAAAAATGCCCTCAACAAAAGCTACTCACTTCGTCAGCGGCTATGAATGGCAGATAACCGATCTGATATCCGCAGATGCACAGATGTATCTCAATAACCAATGGAATATCCCGGAATTCGCACAGGGTAGCAATATGAGCAACCAGGGGGGTGGGGATGTGCTGTGGCTTGATAACGGAAGAGGAAGGATGTATGGGCTTGAACTGATGCTCAGACATCAGCAGAGTGAGCGCTTTTTCGGATGGCTTACCTATACACTCTCCAGAAGTGAGCGTTACGATCACAACAGAAAAGAGTGGACTCTGTATGGAGATGACGAGACGCATCATATTCAGCTGCTGGGGAACTGGCACTTGAAACGAGAATGGGATTTAGGATTTCGGCTCAGATATGTTACCGGAAAACCGACAACACCGATCGTGGGCGTAATCGAGAATGAGCGAATAAATGGGTCATTTAGCTTTGCACCGGTTCCCGGCGAACCGAATTCTACAAGAGTGGATCCCTTTTTTCAACTCGATTTAAGGATGGATAAGAAATTTGTTTTCAATAAATGGATGTTTTCGTTTTATCTGGATCTGCAGAATATCTCCTGGTTTTTATATAAGAGTCCCGAATTTGAACTTTACAATTTTGATTATTCCGATAAAATGACAGTGACTACGTTCCCGATGATTGCATTGGGATACAGGGCTGAGTTTTGAAGGTGCAATTATGAAAAGACTGCTGTTTGTACTTGTTCTTTTGGTTGTCCATTGTACCGATTTTCCGACTGTGTATAACAGAATTGAGGAGAATGATACGCGACTTCTGGATTTTATCTATGATCCACCTGAAGCGGCACCGGGTGACACTGTGAGGGTCAGGGCTGTTTTTGCCGGCAAGCAGATCTCCCCCGGAGACCTCCTCTGGAAGGTATCTACCAGCGTGGTGATGAATGTTTATGGCGTTGATACCGCCTTCAATATCAAACCGCTTCCAGCTGCTCCAGAACAGTGCTATTTCACCGATAACACCAGTTGTATTTCTGTACAATTCATCGTTCCCAAAGACATTCTCAGAAAAAGCACCATGATTCCGGAGAACTGGGTTAGCCTCATTCCCGATGAATATCGCAGTGCTATTCCTGACGAATTACGAGCCATGAAGAAATCAGAGTTACTGAACACAGTTGAAGGACTTACTGATCTGATAAAAAATGCCGACGAGCATAGTCTTCAACAGGCATCGGCCATGTATTCTGATATCATACCCTTACTACCAGCAGTGGTACAGCTTCTAACTGTTCCGGTCAGATTGTTCGCTGAATATAAGGGGAAGAAACATACAATTCAGAGTGACTATTCAGTTAATTATGCCGGCTCTTTCAGCAGGCTGCCCGGTTCTGGTGTGTATGTTAATACTAATCCGGTTATTGATTCTGTGGGTATCTATAAGGTAAAAGGTAAAAACCTGATGCGGTTCAATCCTTCAGAAGGGGAGCACAGGTTTTATCGTTTGTTTGGCACTGAAAGGGCTGAAACGACCACAATAGGCATTGATATTGGCTATACATATTTCATTGCTGCTTTTACCAGCGGTAAAGATTCGACAATTACCCGGTTTGGGAGACCTGGAACTGAGGAGCATGGAGCCCAATGGTATTTCCAACTGAATGCGGAGGAAACTGATGGGGTCTCCCGGGATCATTACATGGATATTACAAACGTAAATGATTCAATCGGGCTTTTCCTTCCACCAGCAGATAAAAGGATCAGTTCGTTTCTGGTATGGCTGGAGGCTATCGATAAAGCACCAAACATCACCTTGCGTTCTCAGGGATCTCAACTGCAGGAATTTGGTGGGAAATTTAAATACACGCAAGCCTACCTGGATGAACTGAAACAAAAGAAATGATGAATTGGGGGCTTGTGCTAGTAAAAAAAGAGAATAATGGTGGAATAGCCTTTTCTGGTCAAGCTATCCCAGTGCAACATCCAGAACCATCATGACAGCGAATCCAAGCATCGTTCCGAGAGTAGCCAGATCGGTGTTACCGGAGTGTTGTGATTCGGGAATAACCTCTTCAACTGCCACAAAAATCATTGCCCCTGCAGCAAACGCGAGTGCATAGGGAAGAATCGGTTGAATAAGTATTACAGATGCTGCTCCAATCACTCCTGCTACCGGTTCAACTGCGCCTGAGAGCTGTCCCCACCAGAAACTTTTTAATCTGGAGACCCCCTCCCTGCGCAACGGTACAGAAACTGCCGTTCCTTCAGGGAAATTCTGAATTCCGATTCCTATCGCCAGTGCAAGAGCTCCAGCCAGTGAAGCAGAAGATGTACCCGAGGCAAGTGCTCCAAAGGCCACCCCAATTGCCAGGCCTTCAGGAATATTGTGCATGGTGATAGCGAGGACAAACAGTATTGTTCGCCTCCAGTGTGTTGGGAGCCCTTCTGC
>OBJA01000821.1_pt1 | contig 24877 bp, 20 predicted proteins | sample 1519751 | NCBI WGS metagenome assembly OBJA01 (sample SAMEA3881238, study PRJEB22517) | soil metagenome | biome: lake sediment; feature: soda lake sediment; material: sediment, water from around vicinity | place: India | collected 2013-12-23 | depth 3 m
GGCAGGCAGCCGGGTATGGATTTCGTGGCTTTGTATTTATTCTGGGGTTTTTAGGCCTCATGATTTTTACTGCTCCGAATCAAGGCTATGAGAAAAAAGTTGCAGTAGACGAGAATATCATACTTTACCACAGTAAAGATATTGACGGCTCAAAATCAAAAATAATTGCTGCAGTGATTAAACAATCGGGGTTTTTGGATAGCGTTACAGCCGATTTGTTCCTTAATACTGAAGAACAGTTTTACAGGCTTAGGTTTGTCCTGTCTGATACAACATTGCTTGCTGACACTACTATGCTCGCTGACTTTAATGGCTTTGAGAAATTTCTGAATTATAATTTAAAACTGGATAAGAAAATTGAAATCGGGTTTATTGACATCAGCCTGCAACATAAATTTGAGCTCAGGGAGACTCCGGTTGCCAATTACCAGGTATATGAGCCTCTGCTTTATCTGCAGCGTTATCAGGTTAATGAATTCCATACCATTTACTACAATTCAACAATGCCGGTTGAGGATGTCAGAAAGGTTGAGAGCGCTGTCAGAAATTTGATTAACTATTTCCCTGCCAGCCAGAGGATCGATATTGTATTTCTGGATACGGGGAATGATTATACAATTAAATTTTTTGTTGTAAAGGATTTTTGGCAAAATGAAATCAGCACAGGGAGACTGAAAAGCACCGTTGAATATATACAAAGCAGCGGAGTTGACAAAAACATCAACCTGGTACTGGTTGATCAAGTAACTTTTGAAGAGGTACAGATATAATGATTGAAAAAACTAAAACAATAAACAAGACTAAAACTTCATTATTCCTTTTGCTCTTCAACACCTTCCTTGAGGCAACAAACGGATTAATAACAGTATAATTAAGGAGGTTGTCAAAAACTACCAGATGGCTCAGTAATATCGGGAATATAATTCAATATGACCTTCATGGCAACAAACTTTTTTGGGTGGATAATCCGGTTCAATCCCTGCCACTGATTCCGGCATTTGCTGCCACTTGCAGAAGGAGTACAGTATGAAGATTGACCTGGTGCCACTGGTGGAACTGCTGCAGGAAAGGTTGCATGCCCTGCCATTTTTCACCGTAAATACTATTTTTGTTCATTAGATTTTAATAAATTGGCAATATTACATAACCTGTAAGTTTAAAGAAAAACCGAGACCCGATGAGAAATACCCTGTTTCTGATTATGACCCTGTTTTTCGTAAGCTGCCAACCTAAAGACAAGACCTGCAAAGCAGACCAGGATACAGCTTCTGATTCGGGGTCAGATTTCGAAATGTCCGAATTGAAAGATGATTTAATTGACAATCTGACCTTACTGGGCAAGACCTGGGGTTTTTTAAAATATCATCATCCTGAAGTTGGAAAAGGTAAATATGATTGGGATGATGAACTATTGAAATTTTTGCCGGAATTTATGGAACTAAAGGGGCAACCAGACAAATCACTGCTTCAATGGATAAAAAAATACGGCGAATTGCCTGAATGTATGACCTGTAAGGAAACAGCTGCCAATGCTTATCAAAAACCTGATTTTTCATGGGTTGAAAATGGAAATATGAGCACTGCCCTAAAGGAAAAGATCATTGAAATTTATCAGAACAGGCACCAGGGAAATCATTATTATATTAAAAAGGCATACTTTGATGGTAATCCTGAGTTTATAAACGAACAATCATATTCTACTTCTTATCCCGATAAAAATCTTCGTCTGTTGGCGTTGTACCGGTACTGGAACATAATCCGGTATTTTTTTCCATACAAGTATTTGACGGACAAAAAATGGGATGATGTATTGAGAGCATACATTCCTGTATTTATTAACGCAAAAACGGCATTGGAATATCAACTGGCAGTACTTCAACTTGCAAGCGAAACCAATGACACCCACGCAAGAATTCTTTCAGGAGAAAATGAAACAGACCTTTTGAGAGGAACAAGGTATGCACCGCTTTGGACTAATGAAACAGACTCATTGAGAGGGACAAGGTATGCGCCTTTTCAGGTTCGGTTTATTGAAAATAAATTAACAGTTACTGAATATTTCAAGCCGAAATTGAAAGAAACTGCAGGTTTGGAAATTGGCGACTTCATAACCCATGTAAACGGCAAAAAGATAGAAAATATCATCGACAGTATCAAAGTATATTATCCGGCATCAAATGAAGCAGCAAGAATGTATTACATGGCAACCGATTTGGTACGTTCGAATAATCATTCAATTCATATCGTCTATAATTCTTCAGGAACAATAAAACAAAAAGAGTTAACAATGTATGAAAGGTCTTATTTGAATATGGACGAACCAAATAGTAAATTGTCTTATGACAGTATAATGATTGATAAAGATTCTGCGTTTATTGGATATATCACACTTGAAACCATCAAAGACACGGAAATATCCCAGATTAAAAAGGCATTTAAAAATGCGGAAGGAATCATCATTGATATTCGTAATTATCCTGCAGCATTTGTACCTTTTACATTGGGTGGATTTTTTACTTCGAAAAGAAAGCCTTTTGCGAAATTTACAACAGGAAATTTAAATAATCCGGGAGAATTTAATTTTAGTCGTAATGTGTCGTTTTTAAATAATAACGCAGGAAACCGTGGTAGCTTATATGATTTTGAAAATCCTATATCTGAAAATTATTTTCATGGAAAATTAGTGGTCATTGTGAATGAAGAAACCATCAGTCTGGGCGAATATACTGCTATGGCTTTAAGGGCTGGAGAGAATACAGTTATCATTGGCAGCCAAACGCAGGGTGCTGACGGAAACGTTTCATTAATCCCGTTACCAGGCGGAATAAAAGCCGGGATTTCAGGTATTGGTGTTTATTATCCGGATGGGAGAGGAACTCAGCGTACTGGCATAGTTCCCGATATTGAGGTCAAACCTTCAATTCAGGGAATCAGGGAAGGACGGGATGAACTTTTAGAAAAAGCAATTGAATTCATACTAAATGATTCAGAAGCACCGGTGACCAAAGACCGGAATTGCAGAAGATAGATTATATTCATAATAATCCTGTTGAAGAGTTTCGTGCGGAAGATTATTTATACATTAGCGCAGCGGATTATGCCGGGGAAAAGGAATTCTGGAGAATGTGGTTGTTGTTAAGTAGCTCCACGCGATGCAATCGCCGGGCAGCGGGAGGCAGAAATGCCGAAGCGGGCATCACCAGCATTTTCAACATGTAACAACTACAGGCAGGGTTAAAACTATGGAGGTGATATTATGAAATTATCGATTCTTCGGAAAAGGAATATGCATGCCGTTAATAAAGATATTTATTCAACGGCATCAAAGGGAGCAATCTTTTCACCTTTTCGTTTCAATATTGACCCGATGGAACATCTGATTCTTGTAAATTTCGAAAAGGACCCCGATGAGTTTTATAAAATACTTGAATTTCAACAAGCATGTGATAAAAACGGTAATAAGCGTTTCCTGGCAATAGCTTACCGGAATGAGGATGCTGCCGACATTTATTATCAGGCAGGTTTTCCTTTTGGATCACAAGACAGTGTTTTAAATAATGTGAGCTTTTTTGAAAGGTCCATGGAGAATTCAAAATTTGAAGTAAAACCCGATTTTATTGAGGTTTATTTTGTCTTTGAAGATAAGACAGGCCGTGAGATAAAAGTAACAGTAAAAGAAACTAAAAGACAGAGTAAGCACCCTTTCTTCCTGCTTGCTCCTGTAGGGGCAAATTCTAAAAAGCCTATGTCTTTACCTGTTTATTCATTGTATGAAATGTCATTTACAAGACAAAAGTTTACGGATATAGTAATAGAGATTGATAAAGTAAAACATAAGCCTGATACGTTTCCAATGCCGGTCGACTGGTCCAAGAACTACTTCACCCGCTATTCTGCAGATACATTCAATGTTGACTGGAATAAAAATTTCAGTGGTCCATTATCTCCATTATTCCCCGAAAGTAATTCTAAAATAGATGACATGGGAACAACCTATGACATAGAAGAGAAACACGGACATTTTGAAATTAAGCGTATGAGTACAAAGAACAGGAATCATATGATTGCAATTAAGTTTGAGCCTGCAATACCTGATATTGTTTGCCTCAGGCAGGAAACAATCATTGATGGGAACTTTTCAATCACAACTGATAATTCAAAAGGGATAATCTGTGGGGATTACCTCATCAGAAGATATGGAAACGACATTAATTTTGAGATTAAACCCACTGGCGGCTGGGAACCTAATGAGAGCAGACTGATGCTGAAATTTTTATTCTTTGTTGTTAAAATCTTCAGGGAATGGCCAAAGAGCTATGCCTGGAATGCACAAATCCGATTGAACGATACAGGTCAACCGATAATGCAATCCGGGTGGAGAAGAATCTGATATATACCGGAAGAAAACTGTTATGGCAAGAGAGACGCTTTAGCCGGAATTGATTGAGATTCAATTCGAGAATTGTCAAATTACCAACTGGCGAATTGGTTGACTGCTGCCATGAGCTGTTGTACTTTCAGCAGGAGCACCAGTTGGAAGGCTTTAGCCCCATTTTTTGAAATATGTGGCTAAAGCCCTTCTTTATTGCAATGTCAGTAGTCCGTTGGCTGAGGCCAACGGCAATGTGATTGAAAAGCCTTCCGGAGTGGGGTTTACTTTCTCAACTGGTTCTCGATATCCTGATCGATTACTACCATATTGGTGGCCGAAACATCGTGAGCGGTAAACAGGCCCAGCACTTTCCTGCCGTCGTCCGAGACAAAGTTTCCCCTAATATTTGCCGGTGGAACGCTGAATAATCCTCCTGTTTGTCCCTGTTCGAACACCTGGTAATAATATTGCCAGGCAAACCGGGATATGGATGTCTGTTTCACCTGTATTGTGTCGCCCAGGTTCAACAGCCGGTTTTCAGGTTCTTCGAGATTATAAAAGTCGGTAAAAATTTCGAACCCCTTTATGTAATTTCCGTCAACCTGCTCGTCGCTGGCTATGGCAAGATATTCTGAGCCGCCCAGAAGTTCGTTGTTGATGTAAATGTCCCATTTATAGTAATTGCCGGTTCCGGGTGTTTCGTTTCCATAGATGAAAATTCCAAGAAAACGGTGGTCGCCACGCAACGATGAATGCACCTGCATGGAATCAACAGGTTCAACCCTTGTAAGTCTGTCGCTGGCTGTTAATGTTGAATGGCCGGTGGTAACAGTAACCGTATAGGTTTTATTGATTTCTCCCGGGTAAGATGTTCCTTCTGCAGGAACATATAATCCGGGCAATTCTGTATCTTCAACAAGTTGTATGGCTTTGGGCGGCTGCGAATCGTCGGAAATAATTACCGCCGCATTGCTTATTCCCCTGTAAGGATCGGCGGAGTTCACCGGCTGTGTTTTATACAGGTAAACCCATGGGTTGTCCTGGGTTGTAATTTTGGCTTCCACCGCATACAGGCCGATATCATGGTCGCTTAGCCGGATGTCGATAACATCTTCGCAGGAATTTATCAGAACGAGTAAAGAAACCAGTATGAAAATATGTTTTGCTTTCATAGTTCGTAATTTAAAAATTGATATTGTAAGTGACAGATGGTATCATGGTTCCGATAATGGAAAGCCGCATGGCCTCAGTTACCGAAGGATTATTTTCATTTTGCCTGAAATAGACCGAATAGGCATTCCTTCGGGCATAGACATTGTAAAGCGACATGTTCAGTGAACGTTTTACTTTTCTTGTTTCATTTTTTTTGGGATTCCAGGTAACAGAAAAATCGAGCCGGTGATAATCGGGGATACGGTTGCTGTTCCTGTCGGAGTAGTAAAAGAGGGTGTTGCCCTGAACTTCGTATTTTGCCACCGGGTAAGTTACCGGGTTTCCTGTTGAATATACCCAGTTTGTTGACAAGGACAGCTGCCGGTTCAGATCGTAATTCAGAATAAGTGAAACATCGTGGGTCCGGTCGTAAGTTGAAGGGTAGGCCCTGCCTTCATTGATTCCGGGTATTTTTCGCATTGCTTTGGCAAGGGTGTAACCAAGCCAGCCGGTAACATTGCCCTCCTGTTTTTTTAGCAAAAATTCCAATCCGCAGGCATAACCGTTGCCTGTTAACAGTTCGGTCTCCAGGTCTTCATTCAGAAACAGTTGGGCCCCGTCTTTATAATCAAGAACATTTTTTGTGTCCTTGTAATAGACCTCGACTGATGTTTCAAATGCATTGCCCCCAAAATTCCTGAAATATCCGGCAGCTACCTGATCTGAAATCAGCGGTTTGATGTATTTACTGGTGGGCAGCCAGATGTCGAGCGGAGTGGGCGAGTTTGTATTTGAAATCAGGTGTACATTTTGTACCATCCGGTTATAGGATGCCTTTACCGAACTTGTGCTTCCGGTTGTCAGTTTAAACGAAACCCTGGGTTCGGGATACACATATGGCGAACCGATTTTTTCCCATTTTCCGTAAGCTTTTTCATTTATTATTTCATCGGCATCGGGAGCCTCCGGATTCTGATACTCCCTTACTTTTCCTTCTCCGATTTGCTGAAATACCGATAAACGCATTCCGTATTGAACTGATAGCAACGGACCTATTTTTTGTTCGTTTGAGGCATACAAAGCACCGTTCACTGCATTGTATTCAGTTAGCGCCAGCGGTCTGAAAAATGAATTTTCACCTGCATCAATTTTCCCAGGATTGAAATTGTGTTTTATGATGTTGATTCCAAAATTTAACTTGTTTGATGCATTAAGGTACCAGGTAAAGTCTTCCTTGAAGTTAATATCTTCTATCTTTGAATTCCAGTCAAACTGATCGGCTGAATTTCCCGGCACCCCCAGGTTGTATCCGTATTTTGAATAGATTAAAGAGGTATTTGAAAATAGCCGGTTTCCGAAGATATGGTTCCAGCGGGCTGTTGTTGTAAGATTTCCCCATTTCATATAGATCGATTCCCCCAGTTGAAAATAGTCGTCGCCGGTGTAGGCCGAAATAAACAGGCGGTCACTGTCGGAAAACCGGATATTTGTTTTCAGGTTCAGGTCGTAGAAATACAATTGATTTTCCTGCAATTCTTCAATGCCAATAATTCTCCCCAGCACATCGGCATAGGTCCTTCTGCCAGAAACAATAAAACTCCACTTCTCTTTTATAATGGGCCCTTCAAGGGTCAGGCGGCTCGAAATATTTCCGATTCCGGCCTGGCCATGAAACCGGTTTATGTTTCCGTCTTTCATGCGGATGTCAATTACCGATGAGGCTTTACCTCCATATTGTGCCGGAATTCCACCCTTGTACACTTCAATATCTTTGATGGCGTCGGAATTAAAAACGGAGAAAAACCCCATTAAATGCGACGCATTGTATACGGGGGCTTCATCAAGAATGAGTAAATTTTCATCGGGGCCGCCACCCCTGACATATAATCCTGAACTGCCTTCCCCGCCATTCTGTATTCCGGGCAACAGGGTAATTGTTTTCAATACATCTACTTCGCCCATAAACGATGGAAGCTTTTTTACCATCTGAACCGGTATTTTTTCCCTGCTCATTGCAATGCCCTCCACATTCTGGTCTTTACGGGTTCCTGAAACGACAACTTCGTTCAAACTTTGAATATCTTCGTTTAATGAGATGTTCAACACCTGGTTTGATTGAAGTTCAACCTGAATGGTTTTTGTTTCGTAACCAATGAAAGAAAAATCGATTTTGTGCAAACCGTCTGGTAGTGTCAGCGAATAAAAACCGTACTGGTTTGATATTCCTCCGGTTTGAAGTCCTGGAACATAACATGTGGCTCCAAAAAGTGTCTCTCCGCTTTCGGCATCCCTGATGTAGCCACTTACTGTGGAGGTTTGGGAATAGCCCTTATGGATTAAAGATAAAAAAGAGATAATTAATAAAAACTGTTTCATAAAAAAATTTTAATTGTTTTCTGCAATCACCATCAGGTGAAAGATTTGGCTTAAAGCTGAAAGTTTGTTCCAGCTGCGGCAAAATTGACGATTAACTGAACAATCTTAAATTATAAAACAATGAAAGTGTATTTTTTAACGGTAAATGGCCGTTCCTGCACTTTAAATGCGTATTGAACCTACTTGACTAAATTGAGGAAGGTTAATATATGTGGCGCTTGTGTTACTTCAAAAGGGTAATTTTTGCACCGCCTGGCATTAACAACAGCAGCGACACTTTCAGATTTACACCAGGAACAGTTGTTTCGGAAACGGAATAGAATTTTCGGTTGATTTTACCTGCAGAACCGGTATTTTAACTTTTGTTGCAGTTGGTTTAATTCAGGGTATATCAAAAAAAAACTATCCTGATAACTTTATTTTATCAGGATAGTTTTCAAAAACCGGAACAGACAGCTTATTAACTAATCAACTTTTGTTAAGGTCATTTCTCCCGGGCCTTGTTCACCGCCAGGACCACCTTCAGGCATTTCAACTTTAAGTTTAATAACTTCGCCATCAAGTTTTCCTTTGTGTTTAATAGGACTACCCATCATGTCAACATCGAAAGAAAACTCGTTGCCAGTTACTTTCCCGTTTGTGATTTTCATATCACCCATATCACCCATGCCAGTGTTGACGCTGCCGGTTAATTTTTCACCATCAACATTAAATGTGAAAGTTAATTCCATACTTCCCATTTGACTGTCCATCTTTGTTTTCCATTTGCCGGCAATTTCTTCTGCATCTGAGACAGTTATTGCAAACAATGCAATAAGTAAAGTAAAAAAAAGTTTTTTCATAGTTTTTAGATTAAAAGTAACTACTCAGGTAGATAATGAGAACAAATCTAATAAAATTGGAAACGTTTATGCCAGGAAACCCATATTTTTTTGTTACCTATTAACCTTTAACCTTTTCTTTCATATGATCAATAACAATTGTATGTTCGTGCTGAGGGCTGAACATTATGAATTCGGCATCCTTATTGACCTTTACATTATGCCCTGCAGGCCAGTAAAACAGTTCGTTTTCTGTAACCGTCTCCTGGTTTCCACTGGTATCGGTAGTTGTAATCTCCCCGCTGAGAATATATCCCCAATGCGGGGTCTGGCACATGTCGCCTTCAAGCCCTATGAACAGCTCAGTTGTATCAACTCCGGCTGAAAGGCTGAAGTATTCGCCGCTGATTTTTCCCAGCCCTGTGGCATCGCCAAAATCGGTTTTCTGACGCAGTACTGCACCGGGAATCTCCAATTTGACTTCAATGTTGTCTTTTGCAATTTTCATGATTGTTCCTCCTGTTTAATGCTGGATGAAAATCCTACACGACAAGCTATTGCTGCATCCATTTCAGGCAATAACGGATTGGCTGTATAACATTACCACAAAGGGAATGTTCATTTTCCTATAAAGTAAAATTATTTTAGAAGAGAAGCAGGAATCTTCTTATCAATGGTAGGCAGGAGAAGTCAGCCGGAGGTTTCCTATCACAATGGAAAACACCGATTATATTCCCTGTTTATTCGGTATACTTTTTCTCTGGTTATGCTTGCCATTGCCGTTCAGGATATTATTTATGCAAGGTATATCTGTTTCATGAAGTGAACGGCAATGGAGCCAATTATCATTTCATAAAATAATTACCTTTGCCTCCCGAAATTTAAAAGCAAAACGGTATGAAGGCATATGTATTTCCCGGACAGGGAGCACAATATCCCGGTATGGGGAAGGATATCTATGAGAATTCGGCGAAAGCCCGCGCTTTGTTTGAAAGGGCAAATGAAATTCTGGGCTTTAGTATCACCGATGTGATGTTTGAAGGATCGGCCGAAGATTTAAAACAGACAAGGGTCACCCAGCCTGCCATTTTTCTGCATTCGGTATTGCTGGCAAAAACGCTTAAGGATTTTTCTCCCGATATGGCTGCGGGGCATTCACTGGGTGAGTTTTCAGCACTGGTTGCCTGTGGCGCACTCACTTTTGAAGACGGGCTCGGTTTGGTATCGAAGCGTGCCCTGGCCATGCAGAAGGCATGCGAAAAGGAACCTTCAACAATGGCTGCCATTGTGGGTCTCGATGATGAGGTTGTGGAAGAGGTATGCCGGTCGGTTGACGATGTTGTTGTGGCGGCCAATTACAATTGCCCGGGTCAGTTGGTGATATCCGGTTCGGTGGCCGGCGTCGAAAAGGTCTGTGAGATGCTGACTGAAAAAGGAGCCAAACGAGCCCTGAAGCTTCCGGTGGGCGGCGCTTTTCATTCTCCGCTGATGGAGCCGGCACGCGAAGAACTGGCAGCGGCCATTGAAGCTACGATTTTCAAAACGCCGGTATGTCCAGTTTATCAGAATGTGAATGCTTTGCCGGTTACCAACCCGGAAGAGATAAAAAAGAATCTTGTGGAACAGCTTACTGCCCCCGTTAGATGGACACAGACAGTGAGGAATATGATTGCCGGCGGTGCCGCTTCATTTACAGAAATTGGTCCTGGCAAGGTTTTGCAGGGACTTGTAAAAAAGGTCGACAGGCAGATAGAAACCTACGGTTTTGAGAGGCTTGAGGAATAATCGTGCTGTACCATTTCACGTAGCTGCCTGGTTTTCCACTGTACATCATTTGTGATGGCATGTACCGATACAGTGGCCCCGGAAATGGAATCGATATTTTTTCCCGGTTCCAGGGATTTCTCTCCCCTAAATCCCTGGAACTGCTTTAGCCAGCCGCGGGCAGCAATTTCGTGGCCATAGCTAGCCTGGTAATTGAATATCTGTACGGTTTCTACGGCAAACTCGGCGGTGAACAGAATCAGGTAGTCGAAATATTCGCTGGAAGGATCACCCCCAGCAGGCCCGTTTGACAAGGAACACCCTCCGGTACGACAGGTGTTGACAGTCGCCAGATGCAGGTATCCTGCCGGAATGTCAGCACCGTCGGCATGAATTGCGTAATATTTGTCGCTGATCATCTTCTGCTCCCCTGCCTGAAGTTCCTTCAGTACGATTACCTGTTTTTTGAATTCGTTGTTCAGTGCCCGCACAACAGGTTTGGGCAGGTCATCCGGAATTCCCTGCCCAACTGTTGTCAGGTATAATACTGTAAAGAGTATCAAAAATGGATATCTCATTTCATTTCATTTAAAACATTACACCCACACCTGCATTGAAGGTTTTCATGAATTTACTGCCTGCGGCACCTGTTTTTACAAACTCCATATCGGCCTTTAGCAATGCTCCCCTTGCCATTTCCCATTCCAGTCCGGTGATGATTGCCTGTTTGTTGTAGATGGGATTGGCTGTAAATCCTTCTTCCATGGTACGTTGGGTATTCCATTTTTCATACCTGACGAACGGCACCAGTTCAGACTGTACATTCGGTAATCCCCTGAACAGGTTGTAAGCAGCTTCCACATAGTAGCCTGTCTGGGAACTGCCAAGGTCGTTGGGTGTTCCGTCGGGTTTGGCTGTAAAGCGGTTGTACTGGCTGGTATTTGAAATGCTTGTAAAGTAATACTGCCCTTTCAGATAGAGACCCCCTGTGGTATAACGGCCATCGAAGCCAACCATTGCAATTCCTACAACCGAGGAGTCGGCCCGTGCCATGGCTGCCTGATCGTTGCGACCGATCCCGTGGTAAAGTGTGCTTTGGGTATTTCCGGCATAAACCGATGCACCGACATTCAGTCCCCTGATTCCGAAGTACTCAACCTTGCCTGCAAAATTTGGGGCGCTTACAAAGCTTTCGGCACCTTTCTGGCGGCCGCTGCGCAGGCCTTTGCCACTAAGGACCGGACTGCCATCGTAGCTTTTAAAACCATTCATGACGTATGCCTGGTATTTTAAGGAAGCCGGAAGAATATACCCCATAAAACCCGCCCCAATCTCGCGCCAGGTGGTAGGAGAGATGTGGTTGTCGATCATGGGTCGTTCCACTCCCCTGAACAGGTTAGGCTCGTGGTATTCATTGGTCAGTCCCATGGGGGTAAGCATCAGGCCGGCCCTGAAATTGATTGAGTTGTTTATTTTGTGCTGTAAAAACGCCTGTTCGATATAAACTTCAACAACATGCTCGAATTCGATTTCTGAAATAAACTGGGTGCGGTTGTTAAAACTATACCCAAGCAGCATAATGAAACGATGAACATCGAGCAGACCGTTCTGGCGGATATCCGAATTCAACGGCTGGTTATAATCGATGCTGCCGTATCCGCCAATCTTCAGGTTTCCATCGGTGTGGAGCAGCCTCTCGGCGACATTCATATAAAGGTTCGACGGCAGACTGTCGGATGTTTGCGCTTGTGAACCGGCCCAGATAAAAAGAGCCAGAAGAAAGAAAATTTGCCTCATAACTTTTATTTAGATTTATTAAAATTAACCGAGGCAAAACTAACTGAACAAACTGGGATGTAAAATCCCAAGAAATGGGGATTCTTAAATCAGGTCAGCGGGGTTAATTGAATTCGTATCGATCAGATTGTTAAGAATGGCATAAACCGTTAACCCGGAGATGGATTTAATTCCGGTTTTTTCGCTGATGTTTTTGCGATGAGATATGACTGTATGAATACTTATAAAGAGTTTGTCGGCTATTATTTTATTTGAATGGCCCAGGGCTACAAGGCGGAGTACTTCTTTTTCGCGAATTGTAAGCTCATCGTTTTCATTGTTTCCCGATATCTTTTCAACGTTCTTCAGGCATTTCGATATGATGTCCTGCAGGCCTATTGCAGTTGTTTCGATGTTAATGCTCTCCTCGCATTCGAAGGGGGTGGCATTTTGAAGTCCTGACCGACCGGTAAAACGTACAAATTTCACCTGGTTATTCTCCCTGAGGGCATTCAGCGGTTCAAGGTCTTGGTAAATCAAGTCTTCAAGGATAATAAGTACTGCTTTTTTTTTCATTTTGCGATAAGCGTTCAGACCGCTCATCGTTTCCATCTGCATAATTTCCATATTAAAGAAATTTCGCAGGATGGCAGCCAGTCCTTTACGAATGATCTCGGAAGAATGGATTATAAAAATGAACCTGTTCATTTGCGCAGTTGGTTTTCGATGGCTGCCGCCTGATTCAGAAGGATAACATCTTCAATCCGGGCATGATCGTATACATCTTTTTCGAAGCGGAACAAGGTTATCAGGAATTCATTGCAAAGGTTTTCATCGTAATCAGGATTCAGGTATTTGATTATAAGATTTTTCAGGTCGTTTAGCTTTTCATCCACATTGGTATGTTCCTTTTCGAAGGAAAGAATTGTATAACTGCCTTCTGATTTATTATTGTTTATCATTTTCTCGATGTAGGGGAAAACGGTTTTCTCCTCATAATCGATGTGCTCTATCAACTCCTGTGTGTATTGTTTATAGAATTGATTAACAACTGTTAATTCCTGGTTTCCCGATGTGCTGCTGGCAATGAGCTGTTCAAGCTGGATGTTCATTTTCGGCAGCACATAATGAATGTAATACCTGTGGGTCCTTTTAAGGTATTCTATAATTTCGAGCGGGGAGAACGACAGCAATTCCTCTTCCGGGAAATAATCTTCATTTGTGAATGTGTTGACGATGGCAAGGAAGAAATCAGGATTTATATTTTTTTCCCTGCAAACAGTTTCTACCGTTTTTTCTTTCAACCCCAGTCTGATGCCAAAGCGGTTGATCACCGGCAACAAATCGTAGTTGCTGTGAATAAGTTTAAATATTTTGTGTTCTTTTGAAAAAATTTCCATAGGTACAAAAATAGTTTTAATCAGCAATCCTCATGAATTTGAAGGTTTTCGTTTTCAATCTGGAAAGTCGTATGTGAAATGTTAAATTTATGCTCCAGATCCCTGTTCAGTTCCTTTATAAAACCATCATCGCTTCCGCGGGGCATTACCAAATGAGCGGTAAGTGCTACCTGAGTAGTGCTCATAGCCCAGATGTGCAAATCGTGCAGGCTTTCTACTCCCTCTTTTTTTTCAATAAAATGTTTTACATGTTCCACATTAATATCTTTAGGTACTGCATCCAGTGCCAGGTTTATCGAATCGGAGAATAGCTGAATGGTTCCGTATAGAATTACAATGATAATAATAAAACTCATAACCGGGTCGATCCAGTATTTTCCTGTCATTATAATTAATACACCAGCTATCACCACTCCGAGCGACACGGCTGCATCGGCCGCCATATGCAGGAAGGCTCCCCGGATGTTCAGGTCATGTTTCTGGCCCTTTATAAAAAGGAGAGCCGTAACTGTGTTTATAATTACGCCTATGCCGGCTACAAGTATGACCTGGTTGCCGGCTACCGGCTGCGGGTTTCTGATCTTGCCAAAAGCATCCCAGCCTATGGCAACAACAGCGCCGAATAAAAGCAGTGCATTGAGGATGGACACAAGAATTGTTGTTTTGCGCAAGCCATAGGTGTATTTTCCTTTGGGTTTGGTAGTGGCAAGCCATGCAGCCGTCCAGGCAAAGGCCAGGCCCAGCACATCGCTGGCATTATGCCCCGCATCAGCCAGCAGGGCTGAGGAATTGGCCAGTAGTCCGAAAATGACTTCCACTACAACAAAGACTACATTCAATCCGATGCCTATGGCAAATGCCCTGCCGTATGAAATTGGCTGTCTGATTTCCTTTAGCTGATTCATTTAAACACATGCATTATTTTTTGACACAATTTATTTTTACAAACAAACAATCAAATGGGTCGGGGGTTCGGGTTATATGATATTGTGTACGTGATTTGAAAAAAAATACCGATGTTTACAGCTAAAATAAAATAAGCCTTGGCATCAGCAACCTATAAAAAAATAATGATCTCGGTTACCAGCGATCTTGTTTCCGATAACCGGGTCCACAAGGTAAGCAATACATTAACAGGAATGGGGTTTCGGGTCCTTTTAATCGGAAGGAAGCTGCCCGGCAGTTTGAAGGTTGAAGAACGAAACTATTCAACAATGCGTTTCAGGCTGCCTTTCAAAAAAGGTCCTTTATTTTATGCCTGTTTTAATGTCAGGTTGTTTTTCTTTCTTCTGTTTTCAAAATTTGACATATTATTGTCGAACGATCTGGATACCCTTCCTGCAAATTTTCTCATCTCAAGGTTGAGACGAAAACCGCTGGTTTACGACAGTCATGAATATTTTACTGAAGTTCCCGAGCTGGTAAACCGGCCACTGATAAAGCGTATCTGGGAAATGCTCGAAAAAGTAATGATTCCGCATGTATCGGAAGCTTATACTGTATGTAATTCCATTGCTGCCATATATTCCCAAAAATACAAGCGGCCTTTTCATGTTGTAAGGAATTTTCCCAATGCATCGGGTGCTGACAATCGAAGTTTGCCTGATACCGAGGAATCTATTATTTTGTACCAGGGAGCTGTAAATGTGGGAAGAGGGCTCAGGCAGGCCATCCGGGCAATGTCGTTTATAGAGGGAGCGCGGCTGGTGATTGTGGGTGATGGTGATATACGCGATGAACTGGAAGAGTTGGTTTTAAGGGAAGGTTTAACAGGGAAGGTAACATTTTTGGGAAGGCTGCCCATGGAGGAGCTTTCTGCAATTACGCACCAGGCTGCTGTAGGTCTTTCGGTAGAGGAAGATATTGGGTTAAATTACCGCTATGCCCTGCCCAACAAATTGTTCGATTACATCCAGGCTCGAGTGCCGGTACTTGTTACCAATCTTCCTGAAATGGCAGCAATTGTACGTAAATATGAAGTTGGAGAGATTGTCGATGAATTAGCTCCACAAACGCTTGCTGATGTATTGAAAGAAATGATACACAACAAGCAAAAAAGAATCCTATGGAAGGAAAATCTGGGGAAGGCTGCCCGGGAACTAGTATGGGAAAAGGAAGAAATAATAATTCGTCGTATTTTCAGCCGGTACATTTAAATGGCACCCAGCACTTTTTCGAAATCAAGCAGAATTGTTTCAGTGGAGGAATCAGTAATAGAACCTTTCGAACAGACAATAGTTCGTGCCGGTTTGCTTGCAATGGCTGCAAAATCGTGCGTGGCCATCATTACAGTCTTGCCTTCATTGTTCAGTTCAATAAACAGGTTCAGGATTTCGGTTGATGTTTCAGGATCAAGATTGCCCGTGGGTTCATCGGCAAGAATAATGAGCGGGTCGTTAAGGATTGCGCGGGCTATGACCACACGTTGCTGTTCGCCCCCGCTTAGCTGGTGAGGCATTTTTTCCAGTTTAGCAATCATGCCCACCCGGTTAAGCACCTGTTCGATGCGATTTGATATCTCCTCTTTTTTTCTCCAGCCGGTTGCTTTCAATACAAAAGACAGGTTCCCGAAGATGTTGCGGTCGGGCAATAACCTGAAATCCTGAAATACCACTCCCAGTTTACGTCGAAGTTGGGCGGTTTCCCTGTGGCTTATGCCATTCAATTCAAATCCTGCCACTACACCATGTCCCTTTGTTATCGGTAATTCAGCATTTAATGTTTTAATCAGACTGGATTTACCGGTTCCAACTTTCCCTGTGACAAAAACAAATTCGCCTGCTTCAACCTCAAGATTAATGTTTGTGAGCACGGATGCTTCGCTTTGAACGATATCAACCGACAACAATTCTATTACTTTTTGTTTTACTATCATCAAACAGCGTTTTTAAAATTATTTTTTTCTCCTGCAGATAATAAAGAAACGAAATAAACAGTTTCATGTTAAGAACTGACTTTATATTTCTCCGGCAATGATAGCAATTATATCTAATTTAGAAAATTGGTTTTGCGGTTTAAGTTGCAAACACTTTAATGTACCAAATAAGTCAGAAAAAAAATGGTATGATTTTGGTTTAACCCAAATGCTTTAAAAGGTTTGTAAAAAAGAAAAGCCAGTATATTTGCCAAAGGATATAAATTAACGAAACTACTTAAGCATGAAGACTATATTTTTTAATATTATTTTGTTGGTTATTCTTTTTTCATCGTTACCTGCTATTTCCCAGGAAACAAATTTTTATCTGACAGTTGAAGAAGAGCTGCAGCTCGCCCGGCAGCTATTCCGACAGGAGAAATTCAATGCGGCCTATCGGCAGTTTGAAAAGGTTCAAAATCAGGTAGACCCCAAATCAGAGCTTTATTCGGAGGCTTTATTTTTTAAGGCTGCATCGGCCTTAAAGGCAGGACATAATGCCGGTAATAAGTTCCTTGAAAAGTTTATTGAAAACCATCCTGAAAGCCCGTATATAAATGTGGCTCATTTCGAACTGGCCGGATATCATTTCGATAAAAGACATTATGCTGCAGTATTAAGAACCTATAGTGAGGTTGACAGGTCATCGCTCAGCAACGATGAGTTAATAAAATTGCGATATCAATCGGGGTACTCACACCTGATGCTTGAAAATACAGAGCAGGCACTTACGGAATTTGAAGCGGTAAAGGATAAAAATAACCTGTATAGCAGACCAGCAACCTATTACTGGGCACATATAATGTATCTGCAGAATAATTTTCAATCGGCACTCGAAGGATTCACTAAACTGGAAAACGATCCTTCTTATTCGCGGGTAATTCCACTTTATGTAAGTCACATTTATTATAAGCAGGAACGGTACAATGAAGTAGTTAACTACACTACTTCTATAATTGATGATGTAGAACCGGATCATAAAAGTGAACTGTCGAAAATTATTGGCGATTCCTATTTTCACCTTCGGGAATACCAAAAAGCGGTGCCTTACCTCGAATCATATTACAATACTTCGGGGCTAAAGACAAGGGAAGATAATTATCTTTTGGGTTACAGCTATTATACCTTGGGTCAATACGAAAAAGCAATTCCTTTACTTGAAAATGCATCGAGGGGCCGCGATGAAATGGCTCAGAATGCCTATTATCATTTAGCCGACAGCTATATAAAGGCTGGTGATAAGGAGAAAGCCCGCGTAGCTTTTGATGCTGCATCCGAATTTGATTTTAATGCCAAAATAAAAGAAGATGCATTGTTTAGTTATGCCAAGCTGACGTATGAACTATCGTATTCGCCATTTAACGAAACAATTAAGGCTTTCGACAGATACATCAGCATCTATCCCAATTCAGAAAGAAATTCAGAAGCTTACCGATATCTCACTGAGGTGTTTATGGTGACGCGTAATTACAGGGATGCTATCAGTTCTATTGAGAAAATCGAGAATAAAACACCCGATATCTTAAGAGCCTACCAGCGGGTTACTTTATATCATGGTCTTGAGATGTTTAACAATCTGGCCTATAGCCAGGCAATTGATTTGTTTGATACATCGCTTAAACACGCCAGTTACAGCAGTGAATTTAATGCCCGGGCACTGTATTGGAAGGCTGAAGCCATGTATCGGCTTGGTGACTACAGGAATGCTGCCGGAACCTATTCCCGGTTTTTGCAAACTGCCGGGGCTTTTTCACTTCCTGAATATAAAGATGCAGAATACAACCTGGCATATACATGGTTTAAACTTGAGAATTATAATCAGGCGGGGACACATTTTCGGAATTTTATAAACGCCCAAAAGAATCAGCGTAGTGAACGATTGGCGGATGCATACAACCGATTGGGTGATTATTATTTTTTGAATACGCAGTATGCTCTTGCCCGTGAAAATTATCAACAGGCATTTGACATGAAAATATTCAATGAAGATTATTCGCTTTACCAGATTGCCTTTTGTCAGGGACTGGAACATAATCAACAAGGCAAAATTAATTCGTTGCAACGTTTGCAGGAAGGATTTCCAGAATCAGAATTTGTTGACGATGCTTTGTATGAGCTGGGCAGGGCATATGAAAGGCTGGGGCAGACCAATGCAGCAATAAGTAATTACAAAAGGATTGTTGCTGAGCATGCCGAAAGTGCCTACTATCCACGTGCACTGTTGCAGATGGGTTTAATTGAATTTAATAACAGCAATTTTAATCAGGCTCTGAATTACTACAAAGTAGTTGCCGAAAAATTTGCCGGGACACCCGAAGCACAGGCTGCCCTTCTGGGAATCAGGAACAGTTTTGTGGAAATGAATAATGTAGATGGTTATGTTGCCTATACCCGAACACTGGGAGGTGGGGCAAATGTAACGGTTTCCGAGCAGGATTCCTTGACCTATGCTGCTGCAGAAAGGTTATACATGGCAGGTGATGCAAAGTCAGCCAGCCAGCTGAAGCAATACCTCCAGCAATTCCCTAACGGAAGTTTTGCCGTTAATGCCAATTTTTATCTGGCTGAACTGCTGTATAAGGAGGGAAAATATTCAGAAGCAAATACACATTATACATTTGTTGCAATGCAGCCAAGCAATGTTTTCAGTGAACAGGCATTATCGCGTGCCTCAGAGTTGACTTTTAATGCAGGAGATCATAAAAATGCACTTGAACTGTTTGCACGGCTTGAAAAGGTTGCCGGCAGCAAATGGAATCAGTTGAAAGCCTTTACCGGCCAAATGCGAAGTTTTTTTGAGCTTAAACAGTATCCCCAGGCAATTGCTTCAGCTGAAAAAGCAATGAATTCTGAGGTTGCCAATGAAATCTGGAAAAGAGAAGCTGCCTATATAATTGGAAAATCAAACTACTTAACCGGTAATCTGAATGCTGCCCTGAAACCTTTGACAGAGGTGGCAGCCGATACCAAACTTGAAAAGGGAGCCGAAGCAAAATATTTGATTTCGGAGATTTATTATAAGAACAACCAAAAGGAACGAGCAGAAAATGAAATAATGGATTTTATTTCAAAAGGTACTCCTTTTCAGTTCTGGCTGGGTAAATCTTTTCTTCTGCTCGCCGATGTTTATCTCGATCGTGGCGATGATTTCCAGGCTAAACATACCCTTCGCAGTGTGGTGGAAAATTACGGTGCCGATAACGATGGCGTAAAAACAGAAGCATCGCGGAAATTGAAGGCTATTGAGTCCAAAGAACAGGCCGATCAGAAAAATGCCAGAGATAATTCCTTCCAGATGCAAATCAACGAAAACTAAAAAGAAATAATATGTTTGTGAAAACAATAAAGTGTATTCTGTTTTCTGTGCTGATCAGCACAACAGGTATTGCAGTGGCTCAGCGTGATACAACATTAAACAGAGAGGTTGAAGTTATTAAATCGTTTAGGCCAACGATTTCCGATGCCAACAAAATCAGCAGTATGCCCAAGATTGAGGATACCCAGCATGAAAGGCCAACCTTTAACTACAGTATTTTTAGCCAACCTATATACAATACATTTTCAGTTAATACCCTAAAGGCCGCAACCTTTGTCTCCGACCCTGATGAAGCAACTGGTTACGGGCTGATAAGGGCAGGTGTGGGAAATTATAACCGCCCATATGGTGAAGTATTTTTCAACAGCCAGAATATAAAAAATACATTGTTCGGTTTGCATGGCAAACATCTTTCATCACACAGTAAAATTAAACTCGAGGGCGGCGATCGTGTTGATGCACCATTTTCAAATAATGAAGGGGAAATGTTCTTAAAGCATTTATTCCGTAATTCCGTTTTGTCAATTAACCTGGGATTCAATCACGATGGATTTAATTATTATGGTTATCCCGAAAATTCAATTCCGGATGTCATAATGGAAGATGGCCAGCAATTAAATTACCTTGGAAGCAGACAAACGTTTACAAAAGGGAGTTTTAACATAAACCTTGAAAACACGGTTGCAAATAGGAACGATTTTACTTTCGACTTTGATTTTCTTTACCACTATTTTGGTACAAGGACTGGCCAGCGAGAGCATCTTGGGCAATTTATTGCCGATATTAAAAAACCAACTTATGAAGGAACCGGATATCTGAAAGCAGGCATCACACATGTATTTGCAGACGAAGTAGCTGAGGATTATATGCTTTCATTCGGAAGGAATCAACTCGACAGCAGCATAAACAAGCAAACTGTTTTCACAATTCAACCTTCATATTTACTTGGGGGTGATGTTGCAAACATCCGTTTTGGACTGAAATCCTGGATCGTATTCGACAGCAGCAATGATTTGATTGCAAAGCTGGCCCCGGATGTGCGGGTGAATTTTGTGCCGGTAAAAGGTCTTATTAATATTTTTGCTGGTGTGGATGGAAACTTCATTCACAATCATTATTCAAAAATTGCCTATGAGAATCCGTTTGTGGATCCTCAACATCTTGTGAAAAATTCATTTGAACGATTTCGTTTTTACGGGGGATTTGATGGTAAACTAGCTTCAAAAACCAATTTCAAGATATCGGTCGACTATTCATTGATGCGCGATAATCCTCTGTATTATCTTTTTAAATATCAAAGTGCGGAGGATCCCGAACTTACAATTGTTGATAATGATTTTGATGTGTTTTATGATAATTTTGACAGGTTGAAGTTTAATCTGGAACTTTTTCATATGGCATATGAAAAAATGAATATGGTTGTTTCAGGGAATTACTATGTCTATAAAATGGAAACAATGGAACAGCCATGGAACCTGCCTTCATGGGATGCTAATTTGTCATTGGCCTATGCAGTTTCAGATCAGTTGAGTGTGTCAGCCGACTTATTATTTACCGGCAAAAGGACTGCCCTTATAATGGGAGTTCCCGATGGCGATCCTCGTCCTTTGCCTCACAGTGAGTTGCTGGTGCGTGAAGATTTGCAGAAGGAATCGTATAATCTTCCTGCAATTTTTGATCTAAATTTAAATGCCGACTATAGAATCACTAAAAGATTTTCTGTATTTGCACAGCTTAACAATTTTGGATTTCAGCAATACCAGCGATGGCTGGGATATCCTGTACAAAGCTTTAACATAATGGGTGGTTTAAGCTATACTTTTTAATAATTTCCATAAACTAAATAAGAAAGTAAAAAGGACTTTTTAAACAGTTTATTGAGGATATGTTTTATGCTCATTTTCAGATTTATATCTTATTGATAAAATGGCATTAAAAAGCAAATTTTGCCCCTAATTCTTCGGTTAATTTTGTTATATTTGCCCGACAATTTGGAAAAACTGTCTGGTAATTTTTAACGCCTTGTTTCATTGCGGGTTACAATAAAATATTAACTGTTTGTTTGGCCAAAATTAAGCAGGAGTGGTATGTTATTTTTTATTGAGTGCATAAATAAAATTAAAAGATGAACGATACAGAGAAAAAAGTGAATGCGGGAGGGAATGGAAATTATTCGGCATCGAGTATTCAGGTATTGGAAGGGTTGGAGGCAGTAAGAAAAAGACCTTCAATGTATATCGGTGACACAGGAGAAAGAGGATTGCATCATTTGGTTTACGAAGTTGTTGATAATTCAATTGATGAAGCCCTCGCAGGATACTGCAAAAATATTGAAGTTATTGTTCATAAAGATAACTCGGTCTCTGTAAAGGATGATGGCCGGGGAATTCCTACGGAGCTTCATACCAAAGAAAATAAGTCAGCTCTTGAAGTGGTGATGACTGTACTTCATGCAGGAGGTAAATTTGATAAAGATTCCTACAAAGTATCGGGGGGATTGCATGGAGTAGGGGTTTCATGTGTAAACGCCCTTTCCACGTATTTAAAAGCTGAAGTTCACCGTGAAGGGAAAATGTGGGTTCAGGAATATTCTATTGGTAAGCCAAAAGGTGATGTTCGCATTGTTGGCGATTCTGATATAACTGGGACAACCATAACCTTTCAGCCCGATGATTCAATTTTCCAGACTACGGTTTACAAATATGAAACATTGGCAGCACGGTTGCGTGAACTGGCTTTTTTAAATGCCGGAATTGCTTTGTCAATTATTGATGAACGGACCGTTGTGGAAGATGGCAGTTATAGATCCGAAAGGTTCTTTTCAAATGAAGGATTAAAAGAGTTTGTTGACTATCTGGACGATACCAGAGTTAAGCTTACCCCGGAAATTATCCATATTGTTACTGAGAAAAATGAGATTCCTGTGGAAATTGCTATGCAGTATAATACTACTTTTTCGGAAAACATTCATTCTTATGTAAACAATATTAATACAATAGAAGGTGGTACGCATCTCACCGGATTCCGACGGGGCCTTACAAGAACCCTTAAAAATTATGCTGAGCAATCGGGAATGCTTTCAAAATTGAAATTCGATATCAGTGGTGATGATTTCCGTGAAGGACTTACCAGTGTTATATCGGTTAAGGTAGCTGAGCCGCAATTCGAGGGGCAAACAAAAACAAAGCTGGGAAACTCTGAAGTCAGTCTGGCCGTCGACCAGGCTGTGAGTGAAGCTCTCGCTCATTACCTTGAAGAAAATCCCCGCTCAGCAAAAATCATCGTAAACAAGGTTGTTTTGGCTGCCCAGGCACGACATGCTGCCCGCAAGGCAAGAGAGATGGTGCAACGTAAAAATGCCTTATCGGGGGGTGGCCTGCCCGGGAAATTAAGCGACTGTTCCGAGAAAGATCCCTCCCTTACTGAGGTTTTCCTGGTGGAGGGCGATTCGGCAGGTGGCACAGCCAAGCAAGGCCGCGACAGAAGGTTTCAGGCAATTTTGCCGCTGCGTGGAAAGATATTAAACGTTGAAAAGGCTATGCAGCATAAGATTTTTGAAAACGAAGAAATCAAAAATATATTTACGGCACTCGGCGTAACCATTGGTACAGAGGAAGATTCCAAAGCGCTGAATATGGAAAAACTCAGGTATCATAAAGTTATTATTATGACCGATGCCGATGTAGACGGAAGCCACATAGCTACATTGATTATGACCTTTTTCTTCAGGTACATGCAGGACCTGATAAAAGCAGGCTACCTGTATATTGCCGCTCCTCCGCTCTACTTATTGAAAAAAGGCAAAAAAGAGACCTATGCCTGGTCCGAGCAGCAACGCCGGCAGATAATTGATGATTGGGCCGATGGAATTGAAAGTAATATACACCAGCAACGTTATAAAGGTTTGGGAGAGATGAATGCTGAACAACTGTGGGATACTACAATGAATCCTGAAAACAGGACTCTCCAGCAGGTTACTATCGATAATGCAGCCGAAGCCGATCATATTTTTTCAATGCTCATGGGAGACGATGTTCCCCCACGCCGTAAATTTATTGAAGATCATGCTACTTATGCCAATATTGATGCCTGATATTTTTTTGAATCCAACAGTTTTCCTATTTAAATTTTAAAGATGAATGTTTGTGTTTTTTCATCTTCAAGTAATGCTATTCCTGAGATTTATTTCGAAGAAGGAAGAAAATTAGGAAGGTTGATTGGAGAGCAGGGACATACCCTTATTAACGGTGGGGCTAACGTAGGACTTATGGAAACTGTTACTGTGGAGGCCTCCCGGTATGGAGCAAAAACAATTGGAATCATTCCTGACAGATTCGCTGAACGCTCCCTTGTTTCTCAAAATTCAGGTATAATCATAACTACCGGGGATATGATGGAAAGAAAAGCCAAAATGCGGGAAATGTCTGACGCATTTATTGCCTTACCAGGGGGATTCGGTACGATTGAAGAAATCATGGAGGTTATAACGCTCCGCCAGTTGGATTATCACCAAAAGCCCATTGTTTTTATTAATACAAATAATTTTTTTAAGTATCTTTTTAAGCAATTTGAAGTTTCTTTTGATCAGAATTTTGCAAAAACAGTATATCGAGCCTTGTATCATATTGCAAATGATTCAGGTGAGGCCTTGGAATTCATTTCAAGGTATGAGCCGGTCAACCTGGATTCAAAATGGTACATCGTTCCATTCAAGTAGCTTTTATTTTTTTTTCTGCTGACAATTCGCATTTTGTTTTGTTATAGGATTTTTAACAAAAAGTACCGGCATAGTTAAAATTTATAAAATGTGAGTTTTTAAAATAGTTTTGATGAGCATTGGCAAATTATTTGAGCACTTGTCAAAATATTAAAAAATGTATATCAGTAAATAAAAATCTAAAGTATGGAAAACGTAAAGAAATACACGCTGACATTTTTACTGGTTTTAACCAGTGCTTTTATTGCTGTTTGGATCTACACTACATT
>OBJA01000822.1_pt1 | contig 24864 bp, 25 predicted proteins | sample 1519751 | NCBI WGS metagenome assembly OBJA01 (sample SAMEA3881238, study PRJEB22517) | soil metagenome | biome: lake sediment; feature: soda lake sediment; material: sediment, water from around vicinity | place: India | collected 2013-12-23 | depth 3 m
CGTAATCAAAAAATGATTGAAGAAACACCATCACCTATATTAAATGAAGTTTTAAGAAGAAAAATAGGTACCGCTGCGGTTAAACTTGCAAAGTATATAAATTATGTCAATGCAGGTACCATGGAGTTTCTAGTCGATCCTAAAGGAAATTATTATTTTATTGAAATGAATACAAGGATTCAAGTTGAACATCCAGTAACTGAAGCAATCACAGGTATTGATTTAGTAAAAGAACAAATTCGAGTTGGTTATGGTAAAGAATTATCATTTAAACAACGTGATTTAAAAATTAATGGTCATGCGATAGAATGTAGAATAAATGCAGAAGATGCCCTTAAGGGGTTTATTCCAACGCCAGGAAAAATTTCAAATATCTTATTTCCAGGCGGTATTGGTGTGCGTTTAGATACGCATATTTATCCAGGATATATTGTCCCACCTTTTTATGATTCAATGTTGGCTAAGTTGATTGTTCATGCACCTACAAGGAGAGAAGCTATTAAAAAGATGCGTGTTGCTTTAGAGCAATTTGTCATTGAAGGGATATCTACAAATATTGAATATCAATACTTGATTATGCATAACCCAGACTTTATTAAAGGTCAATATGACACCGGATTTATCGCTCGTTTCAATGCACTAGTGGAGGCTGAGCGACGTGAATGATTTTATTAGTCAAAGAAAAGAAAAATTAGAAGATTTTAAGAAAAATATACGAAAAAGAAATACCTATACTGAACCTATAGATATTCCTGATGGATTATTTATAAAATGTGACCAGTGTGGTGCACCCATCTATGAAAAATCACTTGAGGCTAATCACTCTATTTGTCCATACTGTGATTTTCATTTTCGCATGGGGGCAGAAAAAAGATTGAACTTAACAGTTGATCAAGGTTCTTTTATTGAACTTAATCAAAACATTACGTCAATCAATCCACTTGAAATGCCTGATTATGAAAACAAACTAGCTATAGGTAAAAAGCTTACTAAAATGAATGAAGCATTTTTATCAGGAACAGCTACTATTGTTGGTGTTCCTGTTGCAATTGGTATTTTAGATAGTAATTTTATGATGGGCAGCATGGGAAGTGCGGTAGGTGAGAAAGTTGCGCGTTTAATAGAACATGCAACACAGAAAAAACTACCACTCATTATTTTTTCAGCATCCGGTGGTGCACGTATGCAAGAAGGGATTCTGTCTTTAATGCAAATGGCTAAAACATCGGCAGCGCTCCATTATTTTGATCAAAAAAGACTCTTATATATTAGTGTTTTAACTAATCCAACAACTGGTGGAGTGGCAGCTAGTTTTGCTTCTTTAGGTGATATTAATATCGCTGAAAAATCATCATTGATTGGATTTGCAGGAGCAAGAGTTATTAGACAAACGATTCGTCAAGAGTTACCTGAAGGTTTTCAAACTGATCAATTTCAACTCAACCATGGTCAAGTTGATTTGGTTATTCACCGTAAAGATATGCGAAAAACACTTTATCGATTATTGATGTTACACCGAGGAAAGAAGGTGTCACATGAATAATGTTGCTTGGGAAAAAGTCAAATTAGCAAGACACCCTAAACGACCAACCAGCCAATTTTTGATTAAGTCATTATTTAATGACTTTATCGAACTTCATGGTGATCGTTCTTTTGGTGATGATAAAGCAATCATTGGTGGTATTGCTACCTTTAATGGTCTACCAATAACTGTTATAGCTGAAGAAAAAGGTATTTCTACAGAAGACAAAATAGCACATAACTTTGGTATGCCTCATCCTGAAGGATATCGTAAAGCTTTACGATTAATGCGGCAAGCAGAAAAATTTAAACGTCCCATTTTTTGCATTATTGATACTCCAGGTGCTTATCCTGGCATAGGTGCTGAAGAAAGAGGTCAAGCACAAGCCATAGCTTATAATTTACAACAAATGATAAGTTTAAAAACACCCATCATTATTTTAGTTTTAAGTGAAGGTGGATCAGGTGGTGCATTAGCCATTGTTGTTGGAGATTATGTTATGATGCTTGAAAATAGCATTTATGCAATATTATCTCCTGAAGGATTTGCATCAATCGTTTATAAAGATGCATCTAAAGCAGACCATGCAGCATCCATTATGAAGCTTACAGCACAAGATCTACTATCTTTTGAAGTCATAGATACCATTATTGAAGAAGGAAATGGGCTCCATCTTCAACCAGAAATTGGTCTCATAAATATTAAAACAGCATTAACAAAAGCATTAAACCAACTAACAAAACTATCCGAATCTAAATTACTTGATCAACGCTATCAAAAATATAGAAAGATGGGAGTTTTTATCGAACAAGGAGAAACTCAAGATGCAAAATCTAATGATTAAAATTGTTTCAACTGGTAAATATGCACCTAAGCATGTTGTTACCAATGAAGACTTAGAACGACTCGTTGATACCTCAGATGAATGGATAACATCACGCACCGGTATCAAAAGAAGAAGGAAAGCTATCGATGAGTTGACGTCTGACATGGCATATCAAGCAGCACTAGACGCAATTAATCGTGTAGATTATGATAAATCAAAAATTGATTTAATTATTATGGCTACCATTACGGGTGATCAGTTAACACCATCTACTGCTAACTTTGTACAAGCAAAACTTGGTCTTGAGCACGAGGTCATGAGTTTTGATATCAATGCTGCTTGTACAGGTTTTGTTTATGCTTTAGAAGTTGCTTCATCCATGTTACAATCAAAAAGATTTAAATCTGCACTGATTATTGGTGCGGAAAAATTGACGAATGTTATCGATTATACGGATCGAAACACATGTGTTCTATTTGGTGATGGAGCTGGTGCGATGATTATAGAACCTAGTGATCAATTATCTGATCAAGCATTCTTTTTTAATGCAGCAAAACCAGATACACATGATACACTAACTGTTGTTGATAAAATCCGAATGGATGGCAAAAAGGTTTATCAATTTGCTGTAGATATTATGGAAAAAAGTATATATAAAATTTTAGAAGATGCAAAGATGACAATCGACGATATTGATATTATTATTCCTCATCAAGCAAATGAAAGAATCATTCAATCCGTATCCAAATCTTCAGGCATTCCAATGGACAAATTCATGTTAAATTTAGCAGAATATGGTAATACATCAGCAGCTAGTATTCCAATTACCATTGCCGAATATACAGAAAACAAAGATATGCGAGATAAAAAAATGCTTCTTGTTGGCTTTGGTGGCGGATTTACTTTTGGATCGGCTATACTTAAGTTTTAGGTGAATCCATGAGAAACATCAGTGAGTTATTAGGTATTAAGTATCCTCTTATCCAAGGTGGTATGGCATCTATTGCAACAGCTGAGCTAGCTGCCTCTGTTTCTAATGCCGGCGCATTAGGACTAATTGGTGCAGGTGGAAATGATGGAGCTTGGGTTAGGAAAGAAATAAGAAAATGTAGAAAACTAACACATAAACCTTTTGGTGTCAATATTATGTTGATGAGCCCACATGCAAAAGAAATTGCACAAGTGGTTATCGATGAACATGTATCAGTTGTAACAACAGGAGCTGGTTCACCAGGTATATTTTTAGAAAAATGGAAAGCTCATGGTATCATTGTGATACCTGTTGTACCTTCAGTTGCATTAGCAGTTCGTATGGAAAGACAAGGTGTTGATGCAATCATTGCTGAAGGAACAGAAGCTGGAGGACATATTGGAGAACTTACAACTATGGCTCTTATTCCGCAAGTATGCGATGCAGTAAATATTCCAGTAATAGCTGCTGGTGGCATTGCTGATAAAAGAGGTGTTTTGGCTGCATTTGCATTAGGAGCTAAAGGTGTTCAAGTCGGAACTATCTTACTAGCAACTAAAGAATGCCCTATACATGACAATTACAAACAAAAAATTATACAAGCAAGAGATTCTGATACCATTGTCACAGGACGAGGTATTGGTGCTCCTGTTCGTGTACTTAAGAATAAAATGGCTATTGAATATATTCGAATGGCTCAAGAAGGTGTACCACTTGATGAACTAGAAAAACTAACTTTGGGTTCTCTTAGAAGGGCAGTTGTTGATGGAAACATTGAAACAGGTTCATTTATGGCTGGACAAATTGCAGGCTTAGTTAAAGAGATAAAACCCGTGCAAGAAGTCATATCGTCACTTTTTGATGACGTAGATGATTACCTTAAAAAATTGGAAGTGATGAGATGAAGAAATTAGGTGTAGTTTTTGCTGGACAAGGTTCACAATCTATAGGCATGGGGCTTGATTTTGCACATTATAATCCCACTACAAAACATAAACTAGATCAAGCTTCACTTATTCTTGGTTATGATGTCGAGAAGGTTTTAAATTCAGAAAATAATGAAATCAATCAAACGATTTACACACAACCACTTATGTTTTTAGCAACAATATTTGCTTTTGATGAACTGATAAAATTAAAAGTTGATATAAAAGGGATGTGTGGATTTAGTTTAGGTGAATACAGTGCATTTTATGGAGCAAGTATTTTTTCATATGAAAATCTATTAAAAATAGTCAATCAACGTGCTAAATTTATGCATGATGAATCACAAAGATATCCAGGTAAAATGGCAGCAATCATTGGTCTAGAGTCTTCTTTGGTTCATGAAATATGTGAGAAAACGACTGAAGGAATCGTCGTTGTCGCTAATTATAATTCACCGATTCAAACCGTTATTAGTGGTGAAGAAAAAGCAGTTTTAAAAGCTATAGATAAGCTTAAAGAGATAGGTGCAAAAAGAGCGATACCACTTAACGTCAGTGGTGCATTTCACTCGCCACTTATGAAAGAAGCGGGACAAAAATTATTTGATGCAATCAAGCATATCGAGTCAAAAGAACCTATTTATGATGTTTACATGAATACAACCGGTAAACAATTGGTGTATGAAGATATAAAAGTAGAAATGAAAAATCAAATTTTTTCACCAGTATTATTTAATCAATCGATACTTGAAATGAAAAAAAAAGGGTTTACTCACTTCATAGAAGTAGGACCTGGAACAGTTCTTAGTGGACTGATTAAAAAAATTGATGTAAACTTAGAAGTAACAAATCTATCAAAGGTTGAAGACCTTGAGCGTGTGAAAGGATGGTTGATTGAACATGGATTTAAAAAATAAGGTTGCAATCGTAACAGGTGGAGCAGTGGGGATTGGTAGAGCTATTTCATTAGAACTTGCTAAAAGAGGTGCCATCGTTGTCGTTAATTACAACCGAAGTGCAAAACAAGCAGAATCACTTGTTGAAGAAATTAAAGCCATGAACGGTCAAGCATTAGCTTTGCAAGCTGATATCTCAATCATGGAAGATGCTAAAAAATTAATCGATCAAACGGTTGAATCATTTCAAACTTTAAACATCGTTGTTAATAATGCGGGTATAACAGATGATGCACTCATTTTGCGTATGACTGAAGATCAATTTGATCGCGTCATTAGCACCAATTTAAAAGGTGTATGGAATGTATGCAAACAATCAGCTAAAATATTAATGAAATCTGGATATGGTAGGATCATTAATATTTCTAGTGTATCAGGCGTCATGGGTAATGCTGGACAGTCTAATTATAGTGCAGCAAAAGCTGGCGTTATTGGCCTAACTAAAGCATTAGCAAGAGAATTCGCAGGAAGAAGTGTTACAGTGAATGCTGTTGCACCAGGGTTTATAGAAACAGAAATGACAAAAAAATTGTCTCCAGAAGTTGTTGAATTATGGCAAAAACAAATTCCATTAAAACGATTCGGAGATGTAGTAGAAGTTGCTTATGCAGTTGCCTTTTTAGCATCAGAACAAGCAGCATATATAACTGGCCATACCTTAGAGGTTGATGGCGGAATTGTAATGTAGGAGGTCTTATGAAGAGACGTGTTGTTGTTACCGGTATGGGTTTAGTTAGCCCTGTAGGAAATACCGTAGAAGAATCATTTAATCATCTTGTTCAAGGTAAAAATGGTATTGATTTTATTACTTTGTTTGATATTTCCTCATCAAAAGTAAAAATTGCAGGTGAAGTAAAAAATCTTAATTTTGAAGACTTTCTCGACCGTAAAGAAATAAGAAGATCAGATCGTGTCATGAATTTAGCGATGGTTGCAACCAAAGAAGCTTATGCACAAGCTAAACTAGAAAATGCTGAAATTGATCGACATCGTTTTGGTATTTTTGTGGGTAGTGGTATAGGTGGACTTAATACGATATATGAAGACACAAAAACTAGTGTTACACGTGGTATTGACCGCATATCGCCATTTTTCATACCTAATTCTATTATCAACTTAATTGGCGCAAAAATAGGTATTGAGTATAAAGCATACGGACCTAACTTACCACAAGTTACTGCATGTTCAGCAGCAACCAATTCAATTGGTGAAGCATTTAGATATATTAGAGATGGCTATTTAGAACTTGCAATTACTGGTGGTGCAGAAGCACCAATCAACGAGATTGGTGTTGGTGGATTTTCAAGTTTAAAAGCTTTAAATTTTTCTAACGATCCAGATGTAGCCTCTGTACCTTTTGATAAGAGACGTTCAGGATTTGTTATAGCAGAAGGTGCAGGCATACTTATACTTGAAGAATATGAACATGCAATCAAACGTGGTGCACCTATACTTGCAGAAATGGTTGGCTATGGTACAACTGCAGATGCATTTCATATGACTTCTCCTGACGAAGAAGCTCAAGGCATTACTGCTTGTCTCAAACAAGCACTATCTGATGCCAACATAGAAGCTAAAGATTTAGGTTATGTTAATGCTCATGGAACATCAACAGTTTTAAATGATAAATTTGAAACGCTAGGGTTTAAGCAAGCATTTGGAAAAGCTGCATATGATATGAATATCAGTTCAACTAAGTCCATGACAGGTCATGCACTAGGAGCTGCTGGAGCAATTGAGACGATTGCGACGATTAAAGCACTTCAAACAGGAATCATACCACCAACGATACATCTAAATGAGCCAGATCCTGATTGTGATTTGAATTATACACCTAACCAATCAGTAAAACGTGATCTTAATTATGCAATGAATGTTAATATTGGATTTGGTGGACAAAATGCAGCAATTATTTTTAAGAAGGTGAACATATGATGACACAAGAAGATATCAAAAAAGTTATTCCACATCGTGATCCGTTCTTATTTCTTGATGAAATCATTGAGTTAGAACCACTAAAGAGAGCTGTTGGAATTAAACATATTACAGAAAATGAATATTACTTCAAAGGACATTTTCCGGGTACACCTGTTATGCCAGGTGTTATTATCATTGAATCACTCGCTCAAGTAGGTGCAACCATATTATTAACACATCCTGATTATCAAGGGAAACTAGCGCTTTTTACAGGCATAAAAAATGCAAAATTTAGAAGAAGTGTCGTTCCTGGAGACAAACTTTTTTTAGAGTGTGAATTAACTAAAATTAGAAGAGGTTTTGGATATGGCGTTGCCAAAGCATTTGTAAATGAGCAATTGGTATGTGAAGCTGAAATTTCATTTGCTGTTTCAGACACATGATTCCTTATACTTTATTAGAGTTTGATGAAGTTGAATCTACAAATAATTTCTTAAAAGAAAATCAAGCATATTTTCCACATATGACTTTCATCAGAACCAATCACCAAACAAGTGGAAGAGGTCAATTTGACCGCATATGGGAATCAAAACCAGACGAAAATTTGTTGTTTTCCATACTTATTAAAGATATCCAAGTTGATTATATGTATAAAATTAAAAGTTGGATTATCACAGCATTAATGAAGTTTTTTCACTTCCATGATATTATTGTTGACTTTAAAGAACCCAACGATTTATATGTTGAAGATAAAAAAATATGTGGAATCTTAATTGAAACACAGTCAACATTTGACCGTTTTGATTTTGCAGTTATTGGCATTGGGATTAACTTAAATCAGTTCCAGTTTAGTCATGCTAAAGCGACCTCAATGGCACTCATCAAATCAAAAACATTTGATTCAAAGGACACATTTAACAGGTTAATTGGCATATTGTTAAAGGAGTATCATTCTATCATATGATGAATTTAAAAAAAATGGTAAGAATACCTTTATTTGCAGCATTAATTGCCATATCTGTTTTCTTATTTCCACCGTTTCCAGTCCCATATGTGAATATCAATTTCACACTTCAAACCCTATTAATTATACTTATAGGGTTTTTACTTAAGCCATCAGAAGCTTTTTTTTCAGTATTTATTTACCTACTTTTAGGAACTTTAGGCTTACCAGTCTTTAGTGGAGCAACAGGAGGACTACAAATTATTTTAGGACCTTCAGGTGGCTTTTTAGTCCTATTTCCTTTTTTAAGTCTATCGATATCTTTACTTAAATCAAAAAATAAACACATGTTATATGATTTAATCATTACCTTTATATTAGCCATACCGGTATTATATTTAATGGCTAATTTGTGGATTAGTTATACCTTATCCATTAACTATTGGAGAGCCTTATTAGGCCTTATACCTTTTATACCATTTGATTTAATTAAACTTGTGTTTGCATATTTGGTCTATCAAAAAATGCCAATGGAATTGTTTGTTTGAGAAATTTATGCTATGCTATTATAAAACACGAGGAGGCATTATGTATAAAAAATATCCATCGCTACTTTTAATTTTTTTCATCTACTTAATCGCTATTTTTATTGGAATCATCGTATATAAAATCTTACCATTTGATAATGATTTACTCAATCTTTTTATGGCTGATGTTATCGCAACTATTTTTATCTGGTTGGTAGGATTATGGCTTAAAAATGCATCACTATATGATCCTTATTGGAGTGTTATACCACCTATCATTGTTTTTCTTTATGCACTTGATAAAAACTATACATGGACAACAGTTTCAACTTTAGCTATGATAGGTATTTCTTTTTGGAGTATAAGATTAACATTAAATTGGGCTAAGGGTTGGGTAGGCTTTCAAGAACAAGATTGGCGATACACAATGATTAAAGAGAAAGCGCCTAAGTTTTATCTTATATCTAATTTATTTGGTATACACCTTATGCCAACTGCAATTGTTTTTATTCAGCTTCTTACCATTGAAAAATTATTTTCATTTCAAGCGAAATCTAATATGTTACTCTTTGCAGGCTTTTTCATCATGATTCTATCTGCATATATTCAATATGTTTCTGATGAACAAATGAGAAAGTTCAAAGAAAAAACGAAAGATAAAAAACAGTGTATTGATGAAGGTCTATGGAAATTTTCCCGACACCCTAATTATTTCGGAGAAATCATGGTTTGGTGGGGATTATTTCTTATCTATTTTTCTACAACGCTAACAATTGATCTTTATTTATTGTCACCGATATTGATGACATTGCTATTTGTCTTTATTAGCATTCCCATGATGGAAAAGAAAATTTTAAAAACGAGACCAGAATATAAAACATATCAAGAAGAAGTCTCGATGCTTATTCCTTTTTTTAGAAAACAAGATGATTCAAAAAAAGTAGGAGAAGAGACTTGATATTTTAGCAATATTCTTTATAATAGATAACAGGGAATGACGTCTCCCATAGCAATAGCTAAAACTGCAACAAGCTGATGACCTCTAACAATTTTTTTGTTAGAGGTTTTTTTAAAGGAGAAAAAATTATGTTACTTAGTATTGCATTAATCATTTTAGTTAGTCTATCATTATCCTTTGTCTTCAATAAAATAAAACTTCCAAGTCTAATTGGCATGCTTATTGCAGGTATCATCTTAGGTCCTTTTGTCTTAGACGTTATTGATCAACGTATATTGGTGAGTGGCAATGAGTTAAGGCAAATGGCATTAGTTGTTATTTTAATTCGAGCAGGTCTATCTCTTGATTTATCAGATCTTAAAAAAATCGGAAGACCTGCAATATGGTTATCATTTATACCAGCCTTATTTGAAATAACTGCGATTACTTTCATTGCACCATTGCTATTTAACATAAGTAGACTAGATGCTGCTATTTTAGGAACGATTGTTGCAGCGGTTTCACCTGCCATTATTGTACCTCGTATGATTAATCTTATTCATCGATTGAAAGGAAAAGAGAAAAAAGTTCCTCAACTTATTTTAGCTGGTGCATCTTTAGATGATGTATTCGTGATCATTATCTTTAGTTCACTCATACATTTAAAATCAGGTGAAGGTATAAACGTATTGACACCATTGATGATACCCGTCTCCATATTATTAGGTAGTCTATTAGGTGTTACATTTGGTTTGATTTCTGTATGGTTTTTTAAGAAATTTCATTTGCGTGATACAGTGAAAGTATTAATTTTATTCTCTTTAGGCTTTTTATTTGTTGTTTTAGAAGAAATGCTTTTATCATTTATTAAAATATCAGGTTTAGTAGCTATCATGGCATTGGGTATAACTCTGTTGACCAAATACCCTATTTTAGCAAAAAGATTGGTCAATAAATTCGAAAAAATTTGGGTCATCGCAGAAATCATGTTATTTGTATTAGTTGGTGCATTACTTGACTTATCCATGGTAAAAGAGGCAGGTCTATTCGCTATTGTTTTAATTATATTAGGCTTATTGTTCCGTTTAATTGGTGTCATGATTTCTTTAATAAAAACAAACTATACAAAACAAGAAAAAGCATTTATATGTGTATCTTATACGCCAAAAGCAACCGTTCAAGCAGCAATTGGGGCAATACCATTGTCTCTAGGTTTATTAAGTGGACAACTTATTTTAAGTATCGCTATTATTTCAATTATAATCACTGCACCTTTAGGTGCATTTCTCATTGATTACTACAAAAACAAAACGTTTACAATAGACAAATAGTACATAAATACTAAAAAAAAGAGTACAATAGATGATGAAGTACTCTTTTTTACTTGAAAAACGAGTATCTAATGTTAAAATAATACCGTATGAATTAAAAAAATGTCAAATAAGGTGAGTACATGAAACGCAACAAAGTTATTGTCATAGGTTCAGGCCGATTAGGATCAAATATTGCTACTCATATGTCTCAAGTTGGTGAAGATGTCATCATCATTGATGCAACTGATGATTCATTTAGAAAACTTCATGAGTCTTTTTCAGGATATTCAGTTGTTGGAGATGCTACCGATTTAGCTGTTTTAGAAAATGCTTATGTCAAACATGCTAAAACAGTTATTATTACGACCGATTCAGATAATGTAAACATTTATCTAGGGCATATTTGTTACTATATCTATAATGTCCCACATATCTATGTTAGATTAGCAGATACAGATAAAGGGAAATTACTGGAAGGTACGTCTATTAAAGCTATTTATCCTTTCACATTATCATTGAATGAGTTTATGAATCTCTATGATGAGGAGGAGGACAAATGAGAATCGTTGTAACAGGCGGTAAACATGAAGCCGACTTTATTGTTAATATGTTAAAAGAAGAACATATGCATCAAATTATTGTCATTAACCAAGATCGTGAATTTGCAGAATATATAAGCACAAATAATGATATAGCAGTTTTTCCTGGAGACCCAACAAAATCATATGTTTTATCGGATGCAGAAGCAGATCATGCTGATGTTCTTCTTGCGTTATCTGATAATGATACAGATAACTACATCACATGTATTACTGCAAAACGGTTGTTTCATATTAAAAAAACGGTTGCTAAAGTTAGAAATCCTAAGAATGTTGAACTGTTTAAAAAACTAGGAGTCGATTCAGTCATTTCATCTACATATTTAATGGCTCAAACGATTTTAAACGAGTCATCAATTGAAAATATGATTAAAACATTGTCTATCGAAGATGAAAAAATCGTGATGTTAGAAATGGAAGTTGAAGAAGATTATTCTATTGTTAGCAAACGATTGATGGATATTCAGTTTCCACAAAATATCAATATTGGTTGTATCTTTAGAGATCCACATGTGATTATTCCTAAAGGTAATACCATTATTAAAGCACATGATAAATTAATCATTATTTCCACGCCATCTGAACAAGATGAGATTATAGAATTTATTAAAAAGAGAAAATGACCGAAAAAAATTCAAGGATAACATCAGGTTACCCATTAATCGTAAACTATTTGGGAATATTTGCAATATTGATTGGTATCATTAATATGTTACCTCTCTTTTTGCTTGTTTTTCATCCAGAGGAAGCATATTTAGCTATTGATTTTTTAATACCAGGTCTTTTAAGTGTTTTTATAGGGTCTGTTATCGTCTTTTTATTTAGGGGTCGTGAAAAAGGAAGACTAGAAAGACACCAAGACGCAATATTAGTTGTCTCTATTTGGATTATTGCTATTTTGATTTCATCCGTACCCTTTTTATTAACTGGTAAATATACATTCTCGCAAAGTGTGTTTGAAGCGACCAGTGGATATTCAACAACAGGATTAACCGTAGTCGCTGTCGAGGAGTCATCATCAATGATTTTAGTGTTTAGAAGTTTACTCCAATTTTTTGGTGGTGTTGGGCTTGTTTTAGTGCTAACTTCAGCAATTTCAGATAAATTTGGGATGCGACTATATAGTGCTGAAGGGCATAGTGACAAACTTGTTCCCAATTTAATTCGATCTGGTAGAACTATTTTGTCTATCTATGTAGGCTATATTATTTTAGGCATGATTGCGTATATCATTTTTGGTATGTCACCATTTGATGCATTTAATCACGCTATAGCTGCAGTAGCAACAGGAGGCTTTTCTACGAAAGCAGCAAGCATAGGTCATTTTAATCATATTGGCATTGAAATCACAACGATTGTACTCATGATACTTGGTGGAACCAACTTTTTAGTTCATTTAATGCTCTTAAAAGGTAAATTTAAAAACGTCTTTAAACATGTTGAAATAAAACTTTTAGGTCTATTGATTTTACTATTTTTACCACTTTTTGTAATTAATTTGATTCAATATCAAAATTATTCATTCTTCAACTCATTGCGTGTTTCGAGTTTTCAATTTTTCTCAGCGATTACTGGTACTGGTTATCAAACCGTAAGTTCTTTTCATCTTTTACCAAGTTTCTTTAATTTAGGTATCATTTTATTAATGGTTTTAGGTGCTGGAATGGGATCAACTGCAGGTGGTATGAAACAGTATCGTGTCGCATTAGCTTTTAAAAGTATGTATTGGAACATTAAAGAACAACTCTCTCATAAAAAAACGATAAGAACTCATTTTATTAATCGTTTAGGGAATAAAACCGTTGTCGACAAAGATGATGTTATTCAAAATCATTCATTTCTTATGATTTACATCATTGTTTTAGTTATAGGAACATTTATTTTTGCTTCGTATGGAAACTCTATTTTTGACTCATTGTTTGAATTTGCATCAGCACTTGGTACAGTAGGCTTATCTGTTGGAGTAACAGGAGCACATGCACCGAATGGTATTTTATGGACTGCTACGATGGGTATGTTCTTAGGAAGATTAGAGTTTTATGTTATTTTTATCGCTATAGCAAAAGTATCGCTAGACTTTTCGAAAAGAAAAGTTTATTAATCCATGAACTGGAGTCCTTTGATTCCAGTTTTTTTAACAATAAATCATCATAATAATGATAAAATATATGTAAATCATGTATCTCATCTCATATAAATGCATCTTGTCTAAACTTACTTGAAAAACCATTATTGCTATACTAAACTGAAACTAGGAGGAACTCCTGATGTTAAAGATCATTTGGAATAAGGACGATATTGAAGTCATCAAGCAAAAACTTAAAGAAGAATATCATATTGTTTTGGCAACTGATCCAAATGATTTACCTGAAGATAAAATTGGTTTAGTGATTGATGAAGAAAATGTTGAAGCACTAAAAAAAGTACTCGATATGGTTAGTTTAGAAAAATCATTAATGCTTTTACAAACACATCATGGTTGGATTCAAATTAGTGTTAATAAAATAACTTATTTAGAATCGTTTGGTGATGATATCTACCTCCATTTGGAATCTCAACCAACAGAAATAATTAAACAACCTCTTTATCAACTCGAAGAACGATTAAAGCCTTACCACTTTGTTAGGATTGGAAAATCATTTATTGTCAATATGGCAAAGATTAGGTACATTAGAACAGGCTTTAATGCTAAGTTAGACTTAGAACTTATTACAGGCGATCATCTTGAGGTTTCACGTTCCTTCGTAAAATCATTTAAGAATGCATTAGGCATTCAAAAGGAGGATTAGTATGACTACATATGGATGGATTATTACGATTACGCTTAGCGTATTGGCATTGCTTTTTGGATATCGTTTCATAAAAGATTTTATTTGGAACAAACGTTTAGGGAATTTTCATACACATCAAAAGATACATATACCTAAAGTTCCATTGCTTTATTGGATGAAAAGAGGATATGGTCTTGTTTTATCATCATTTGCAGCTGTAACCATTGTTGCATGTGGTGCTTTTAGTTTGCCTATTAGAGAACCCAATGTTTATTTAACAGCAAACAAAGTGGGTTCACAAGAAAAATTAGTATCATTAATTAACGATATCAATCGAAATTATAATCCGGAAACTGATTTTGCGGTCCCCGGTAATCCAGAGCAAATTGGTGATGAAGCAAATGAAGATCAAAGAGATTTCATCGATACAAACATGCAAGTCGATGGTGTGATTGAAGCAGATATTGTTAAAACAGATGGATATAGCATTTATTATGCTTCAAGGTATCACAATAAAGTTCGTGTGATCGATATCGAAAATGATGGTAGTCTTGAACTACGTCAAGAAATTGATTTAGGTAATTTATATACAGATTCGCTTTATATCACAGATACTAAACTCATCGTCATAGGTTATATTTATACATACTTTTATATGATGCCTGATTTAGAGGGAAATGCTAGAGATTATTATGGCGGATATACTTCATTTACAGGTGCTGTTTATATCTATGACCGAGAAACACTAGAGCTTGATTATAAATTAGAGACAGATACTAACTTTTATCAACACAGGTTGATTGGTGATGCACTCTATTTATTAGCTAACAAAGGATTATATACTAACGATTTAGTTCCTTCATTTTCAGAAACAATTGATGGTGAAACAACGAATATAGAGCTAGATTATGATTCGATATATTATTTTGATGGTATGCCCGCATATAGTATGACTGTCATAACTGTGATTGATTTAGCATCATACGAAATGAGTTCAGAGGCTTTTTTAGGTCAAGTTCACCAAATTTATGCTAATCAAAATGCTATCTACACTACAGCAACAGTTTATGAATACGAAACAAACGATGACTTTGTTTGGTGGGGTGGACAAGCATACACATTTATCGTTAAATATCATATTGATCCAGAAGAAAAATCATTTAGCTATGAAGCTTATGCAAAAGTTAAAGGTTATATTGAGAGTCAATATTGGATGGATGAATATGATGATTATTTTAGAATAGTAACAACAGCTTGGGGTCAAAATATTGTTAATAGATTATATATCCTTGAAACTAACAAAGAGACACAAACACTTGATCAAGTAGGACTTATTGAAGATGGTATCGGTAAAGAAGGTTTAAATGAAAGAGTTTATGCGGTTGTTTTTAATAAGACACGTGTTAATGTCGTGACTTATGAAAATATGGACCCACTTTATACCATCGATATGAGTGACCCAGAAAATCCATTTATCTTACCTAACCCAATTGAAGAAGAAGGGTATAATACATATCTACATGTGTGGAATGAAGACCACTATTTAATTGGTGTTGGATATGATGCAAACTTCCAATTAAAACTTGGTGCATATGACACTAGTGAAAATAATCCTAATCCTGGTGAACCACTTGTCAACTATTACTTAGTAGAGGAATCAGAAGATGGTATTTATCAATATAGCTATTCAGAAGTACTTTATAACCCTAAAGCAATCATGGTTGATGTTGAAAGAGGAATCTTCGGATTTCCTGTAAACACTTATAAATATACGTATAATGAATTACTTGGCTATCATGATTTTGCTTATTTGAGTTTATATTATATTTTCTATATTGATTTTAGTAGTGAAAATCCAGAAGATGTTATTTCTGAACCAATCATCATTGAACAAGATGAATTGATGTATTATGCTGGTATTGATCGTGGTGTATATATTGAGTTTGAAGACTTTACGATGGTTTATACATTATCATTTGCTCAAATTGTTTCATACAATTTAACTACACAAATGATAACGAGTGTATATACATTCCCAGGAATGGATACGTATAATCCATATTATTATGATGAAGAAGATGGTTATTCTGATGATGATTCAGAACCACAAACCGATATCGTGCCAGGTGATGAAGTGATTCCACCTGATGAAGCAGATGCGCCACCAGCAAATGGATAAAAGTTGATTGAATAAAAAGGACAACCTGTTTGTCCTTTTTTATGGTTTAGACGTGTTATAATGAAATGGGTGATTCATATGGAATATCGTATTTCTCTTCAAGTTAACAAACATATAAGTATGGTTTCAAAGAAGTATCTTGAACAAGAGAGCATGTTAAGATGGATGAATAATTTAATAAGCATCGAGACACTTAAAGGTGCATTATTTGAAGAAGGTAGCGAAGGATATCTTGTTTTTGAACATCAAGGTAAACATGCTAAAATGAAGATAACGATTCTTAAATCTGATTTACCACATACCATAACAGCTTTCTATGAAGTTCAAGGGGCTTATAATAAATGTGTGAACACATTTGAAGTCTTAAGTGAAAATCAAACCATGTGGCATATGGATGTTTTATTCAAGTTTGATTTTGATAATGATATTCCTATAGAAATGTTTAAAGAAAAAACAAGACAGAGCATGTTGATTTATAAGGATTTTATTGAACATGAATAATCAATTCATCAATCAATTTTTTGACAAATTCAAACTGATTAAAAGAAATGATAATCTTGTCTATAAAGATGTTTTTTATTTTGATGTAACAAAAGAAAATGCGAATCATTTGTTAAAACTGGTTTTGGAAGGTAAAAAGAAAGCAACTTCTTCATCTTATATAGCTTACCAAATCGCTCAAGAAGAAATTCCTAAGGTTGGTGAATATAGTATAGTTACTGACTTTGAAGGAACTCCATATTGTGTAATAGAAACAAAAATGGTACATATTTTACCTTTTTATCAAATGACTTTTGAAATGTGTATGCGCGAAGGTGAAGATGATAGTCTTGAATCATGGAGAAAAAATCATATTCATTTTTTTACTGAAGAAGGAAAAAAAATAGGTTATCATTTTGATGAGAACATGTTAGTTGTATTTGAAGATTTTGAAGTGGTTTTTAAGGAGGATGCAACATGAAAAAATAACCAGCTTAGCGGTAATCATATTGTTTATTATTTTACTCAGTTCATGTGGGTTAGAATTAAATCGACCTAGTGAGGATCAAGACCTATCATTTTTACCAACCCATCCTATCATCAATCCAACTGATCCAACAGTTGTACCAACAGAACCAACAATCGTACCTACTGACCCTACTTTGATTCCAAGTGATCCAACCGTTGTGCCTACAGAACCAACAGTTGTACCAACAGATCCAACTGTTATTCCTCCTTCTAACAACATTGAATCTTTTGAACGTTTATTTAATGACGAAGTGGCAAAATCATTAACCATTGAAATTACATCAGAAGAATGGAATGCACTTGATCAAAAAATGATCGCTTATCATAATAGATTTGGTAATTGGCGGTTAGATGACTATGCAAGAGCAAAGCTCATATATGAAGATGACCAAGGTACACTTGAGATTGAGAATGTTGGCTTTAGAACACGAGGTAATACATCAAGAGTGCGTATTCAAGATAATCAAGGCAATCTTAACATGTCACATTTCAAGATATCTTTCAAAGAAGACTTTGATGAAGAAACTTTAGTAGATAATAAAAAAAGAACGGTTTTTAATCTTGAAGAAATCGACATGAAGTATAATCGTAATTGGGACTCTACATACATTACAGAAAAATATTCGTATGATTTGTTTAGAAGCTTTGGTGTATACGCACCTTATGTTACACTTGCAAAGCTTTATGTGAAAATAGATGATGTAAGCCATTTTTATGGTATTTATAGCTTAATCGAACCGATTGACGACTTATTTTTAGAAAGAAGAATGACTAAAAACGAAGCTGAAGGTAATTTATATAAATCTTTATGGCAACATTATGGTCCAGCATCACTGCAAACTAATTATCATCAAGATGCAATAGGCATCAAAGATGTTAGTACAAACTATAGACCTGCATATGACTTGAAAACAAACAAAAAAACAAACGATCATAGTGAATTAATATCGTTTATTAATCAAATAAATATGCTAGAAGGTTCACCATTTCAAAGCTATATCCATAATCATTTCGATATTGATCGTTTGTTAAGATTATTAGCAGTTGGCGTACTTTTAGGTAATCCAGATGATTACCGGTCCATGGGTAACAACTATTATTTATATTATAATCCTGTAAAAGAGTGGTGGACTATGATTCCTTATGATTATGATCATGGTTTAGGTCAAGGGTGGAATGGAGAACCTGTTTTTTCAAATTATACGATTGGAGCAGATATTTATGAATGGGGAAATTTAAATGCTCATATGTTAGGTATAGAAAACTATCCTCATCCTCTAACAGATAAAATTTTAAACATTCGAACATATCAAATGATATACGAGTTGTATTTGGATATTTTAACAAATCCTGAGAATGGTTTCTTTAGTTTTGAAGCATTTTACCAAGTATATAATCAACAAAAACAACTCTATCAACATGATGTAGCATTTGCGATGCTAAATCAAGGATTTAATCGTAGAAACACAGAGTGGTATTTTAACGAAAAAGTAGCTGATGTTCGCTCCCAACTCATTCATTATGCTCAACATCCATATACCACATAAAATCTTTATAAAATAGATTTACAAAATCAATTAATATGCTATAATATTTCGGGTGATTAATCATGTGGGATGATATTTTAAGTTTTCTTACATCTGTTCCTTTATGGGAATTATTGTTAATATTCTTTTCGAAGATTGTTGAAGTAACCATCGGGACGATGAGAATGATTTTGATTAATAAGGGTTTTCGTAAACCAGGAACTTTATTAGCAATTTTTGAGATTATTTTGTGGGTTTTTATTGCATCTAGAGTCATTATGGGTATTACCGAGACTCCAATGAAAGGGATCATTTACAGCCTTGGTTTTGCTGCTGGTGTTTATGTTGGTTCTATGCTAGAAAACCGTGTAGGAGTTGGAAAACTACTCATTCACGTCATTGTGGATCCAAAGGATGCAGATACAATTATGAAAACTTTGCGAGCAGCTGGTCATGGAATAACATCTATAGATGCGCATGGTAAAGATTCATCTCGTACGGTCCTTATGATATTTGCAAATCGTAAAAACAAAAATGCAATCATTGATCTTATTGAAAGTTTGAACTCAAAAGCACTGATTGTTGCTAATGAAGTTTCGATTATTCAAGGTGGAACGGTTAGTCCATGGCGAAAAATTGCTAAATAGATTTAACTTGTTTTTCCCTTCAAAATGTGTATAATAAATGGTATTGGAGTTATAGCTCAGCGGGAGAGCACTTGCTTGACGTGCAAGGGGTCCTGGGTTCAATCCCCAGTAACTCCACCATTTTATATAACTAAGCTCATGAGAGCTTTTTTATTTGCAGGTTATTATTAACTTTTTGATCGATTTAATGGATTATTAGAAACCCAGTTATTTCAATCAAAAAGGTCCTTTGATTTAATACCAGTAACATGGTTGGTATATAAAAATAACCTTTATGTAATTTATATATAGAACTTTTTTCATAAAGCCATTTGAACAGCTTATGAAAAGAAGCAAATATATATGAAATTGAGTAGCTTTTATGACGCTATATGTGCATTTTATGAACTTTTATTATATAATAAAAATAAGCATAATTGCATGAGGTTAATATGGCTACATTCATTTTTATTTTCACATACATAGGTATAAATTATCTACTTTACACATTTACAACTTGGTACTTAATTCCATTATGGTTGGTTGTTGCAATCTTGCCATCTTTTTTTGTTTTACTTTTCATCTATCTCATTCAATATCCATTGTTGCTTGTTATTCCAGCAGATCATAAGTATAAAACATATTTGTTAAAATCAATGGCTGTTTTCTTGAATCATTTTGTTTTAAGATTAAAAATTAAAGCCAAAGGATTAGAAAATGTACCTAAAACAGGCCCTTTGGTCATTTATGCTAATCATAAGTCATACACAGATGCATTTGTTTTAATGGAGAAATTACCTCGTTCAATTACATTAACACCAAAAAAATCAGTGATGAAAATACCTATTGTTGGTGCTTGGTTAAAAACCTATGATGTTTTTCCTATTAATCGAACAAATGCAAGAGAAACAAAACATGATATGGATAAAGCCATTGAAACTGTGAAAAAAGGTTATGCAATGAGTGTATTTCCTGAAGGAAGTATTAGTAATCGTCTATCAGAAGAAATAGCTTATATGCGTCCTGGTTCATTTAAATTAGCGCTTAAAGCTGAGGCAGATATTTTAATTGTTCGTTTTGATGGTAACCATTTAGTTAGAAAAAGAGCACCTCTTTTAAAAACGAGAAGATACATTACTGTACTTCCAGTTTTTCGCTACGAAGAGTTTAAATCCTTATCCACACAAGAAATTGCTCAAGAAGTTATGCATCGTATTAATCAAGCCAAACCTCATATGAAAGCATAATTTTATGCTTTTTTTGTTGTTGTGGTTTAAAAGAACTTTATTTTATGTTATAATTTCATCTTAGAACGGAAGTGTTAGAGTGACAAAAGAGGAACGGAAAAGACACCTTATCTTACATGATCCAAACATTTATAAAGGTTTGATTGTCTTATCAATCCCATTAATGATTAATAATTTAATTAAAACGATACATGACATCATTGACATGTATTTTGTTGCTGATATCCCTAATTATGGTATAGAATCTGTTAACGCTATATCACTTACTTTTCCTGTTGTTTTTACATTTATTTCTCTTGGGATTGGATTGAGTGCTGCAGGTACAGCACTTATTAGTCAACTTGTTGGGTCTAACCAATTAGAAGATTCTAGACAATATGCTAGTAATCTAGTCATACTCGCTTTAATTGTTGGAGTTTTCTTAAATATTGTATCTTTTTTTATGGCTGGTCCAATCATGGGATGGATGGGATTAACGGGCTATGAGTTCACTGAAAGTGTTAAGTATTTAAAAATCAGATCATTTGAGCTTCCAGTGGTCTTTTTGTTTTTTGCGTTTACTGCAGTTAGACAATCAACAGGAGATACAGTCACACCAGTTATTTATGGTGTTGTAACAATGGTAGCAAATATCATCCTTTCTCCTTTATTAATAACCGTTTTTAATATGGGTGTATCTGGTGCTGCTTATGCTACTTTAATCGCCAATCTTATTATTATGCCTTTTGGTTTGATGCAACTATTTAAATCAAAAACAGGTATTACTATTTCAAGCAAATATCTCATTTTAAACAAAGAAATCAGTTTGAAAATAATAAGAACAGCAATACCTGCCTCATTTGGGCAAGCATTTACTGCTATTGGATTTGGTATTATGAATGGTATTTTAGTTGGATATGGTAAACAAACAGTTGCTGCGTTTAGTGTAGGTAATCGTATCAGCAGTCTAATTTTACATCCCGTGATGGCTATCGGTGGCGTTTTATCTGCTTATTTAGGCCAAAACATTGGTAATCAAAATCCAGATCGTGCCCGTCAAACCTTTAAAAAAGCGATGATACTATCTGTTGGATTAATGGCAATGGGTTCACTTATAATGATGCCTTTTAGAGGGTGGGCAACAGGGATTTTCATTAAAAATGATCCTTTAGCGCTAGCACTTGCTAAAGATTACATGTTTTTCTTATTAATTGGGCTTCCTTTAATGGGTGCTTTTCAAAACTATTTAGGCACATTTAACGGAACTGGTGATACAAAATATACATTTATTCTAACGGTAACAAGACTTTGGCTTTTAAGAATCCCACTTGTTATTATCTTCAAAAACATTACTAATTTAGGAAGCAGTGGTGTTTGGTATGCTATGTTGATTAGTAATCTTGTCATCTTGTTTATTGGTATGTTTATGTATCGTAACATTAATTATAAACCTAAAGTTAAAATCAGAAAAACACTCTTGACACAAGAATAATAAGGATGTGATAGAATTGAAATCGATAACTATTATTGAGCCAAGGTACCATGAAACGGATGCGATGGGTATCATTCATCATGCAGTATATCCAGTTTGGTATGAAGTTGGACGGGTTGACTTTTTAGATGAAACAAAGACATCATATAAAGATATTAATGATTTGGGATATCATATGGCTTTAACTGATTTACATGTTAAATTTACTAAACCAGCACGTTTTGGAGAAAAATATCAACTATTCACATGGATAGGTGACATGACTAAAATGCGTGTAAAGATTTGTTATGAAATATATAACATGAATGATGAACTCATCAATCATGGATATACAACTCATGTATTTCTAAGTTCAGATTTGAAACTCGTAAATATAGCTAAGGAAAATCCAAATATCCATCAAATGTTTACAGAGTTGGTCGAAAAATAAAGGCTATTTAGCCTTTTTTTCTTTGATTATTAAGTTATATATAAAGTATCCAACTACAAGAACACCAATACCTATGCTTGATTGAATAGGTTGTTCGATAAATGCAGCTATCATAAAGAGTAACATCCCTAAAATTGCTATGACTGGTACATAAGGATATCCTAAGACTTGATAATCTCTTTTCACATGAGGTAGTCTTTTTCTAAATAGAAATACAGAGAAGAAAATTAACATGTTAAACAATAAGCCACCAAAGACAACAAATGTCAATAATGATTCAACATCAAACAACAAAAGAATGAGTGCCATAATCATTGAACCAATGATTGCCACCCCTGGTGTTTGATATTTGTTAGTTAGTTTTTTGAAAGGTTTAAAAAACAAACCATCATTTGCCATGGCATAATAAACTCTTGGGAAAACCATCACTGAACCATTAAGCGCACCAAATATAGAAATTAAAACTGAAATAAAAATAAAATTGAGACCAGCATTACCATATAATGAATAAAATGCAACCATCGGAAAATAATTTTCTGTGTTAGCATGAAATTGTAATGTTTCAAAATCAAGGATACGATAAATAGAGAATATGAATAAAACATATATGACTGTAACTAAAATAACTGAGATAAAAATGGCACGAGGTAAATCTTTTTTAACATTTTTCATCTCACCAGCAACCGTATTTAAGTTCGTCCATCCTTCATATGCAAAAAGAGACGCTACAATACCAAACCCAATCATGGTCATTAATCTAAAAAACGAAACAGGTTCAACTGTTGAAAATGAAAAATCAACTGTTTGTTTACCTACAAATAAACCAACACCAATAATAGCTATAATAGGTAGAAGTTTTGCAATTAGAAAGAATTTTTGAACAATGTTACCAGTTTTGACTCCCATATAGTTAATAATTGAAGTTAAAATAATTAAACCTGCAGCTATCAATTTGACATAATTTGATACAGGTAAGACAAATGATAAAACAAAACTAAAAAGTAATGCTAAAACGGCGATACTACCACTACTCATTAAGACAAAATTCATAAGACCTGATAAAAAAGCTATACGTTTACCATAAGCATTCTTTAAATAGACATAATAACCACCAGTTTCAGGAAAAAGTGTGCCTAATTCTGCATATGTTAGCCCAGAAAATAACGTAATGATACCACCAATAATCCATACTAAAATAGATAACCCTAAACTATAACCTACTCGGTGTAAAACGATTCCACCTAAAGCAAAGATTCCTGATCCAATCATAATACCTGCTAGGATTGAAATACCACCAAAAATACCAATTTCTTTTTTTAAATGATTCATCTTGTATCACACTCCATCATAAAATTATCATATAGTTCGAGATTTGACAAATAGTATACATCAAAAAAAAAAGCGGTTAATCACCGCTAAGAGAAATTGTCAAAGAAGACATTTTCTTTTTTTATGTCATGTTTGTTTAAAACATTGATGCAAGCTTTAATCATACCTGGCGAACCACAAAGATATGCTTCAGCTTCAGTCAAATCTCCGACATGTCGATCAACGACATCGGTAATTAGACCAATTTCACCTTGCCAATCATCTTCAGGTTGTGGTTCAGATAGTGCAGGTATGTATTCGAAATTAGGAAACTCTTTTGATAACTCATTGAATTCTTCAGTATAATAAAGATCACGTTTAGACCGTGCACCGAAGAAGTATTTCACTTTTCGATTCATACCTTGATCTTTTAAATAATAAAGGATTGAACGAATAGGTGCTTTACCAGAACCCCCTGCGATACAAATCATATCTCTTGAAGAGTCCTCTTGTAAGTAAAAATCACCATAAGGTCCGGTTAGAATAATTTTATCGCCAACTTCTAATGCTTTATGAACAAAAGTAGTAGCGAGACCTTTAGGTACTTGTCTTATGATGAGTTCAATTTCTTCGGGATTTTTTGGATGTGATGCAATCGAATAAGCACGTATAATATCAATTCCAGGAACCTTTAGTTGTGCATATTGTCCGGGTTTAAACACCATTTTTTCGCCATCTTTTATGTTGAATCTAACAAGCTTTATATCATAGGTTAAATCTTTGATGTAGACGACTTCAGTTTTATACTCTTTTGCGTTCATCATTTCTTTAGGTATCTCAATTTTTAAGTTATCTTTGACCT
>OBJA01000823.1_pt1 | contig 24836 bp, 31 predicted proteins | sample 1519751 | NCBI WGS metagenome assembly OBJA01 (sample SAMEA3881238, study PRJEB22517) | soil metagenome | biome: lake sediment; feature: soda lake sediment; material: sediment, water from around vicinity | place: India | collected 2013-12-23 | depth 3 m
AGCGCCGTATCTCCTTCAAATCGACGCGCCAGTTCATCAAACTCCATTTTTTTATTTCGGGAACCAAGCTCATTGAGCACCCATTGTATCGTATCCAGCATTTCTCACCTTTCATCATACCATGCAGCATTAAAGCTGCGTTTATCAGCGCTGTTTAATCATTAAAAAACGCCCTCCCGTAAATTCGGAAAGGCGTCACAGATACAAATCCGTTATTCAGCGGCCTGCTCATCTGCCGATACATCGTCCACAGCCTCCGTACCCGGTGATACCGGCGGCGGTGTGCTCTGATGTGGCAGTACATAAACCTGTATCAGCACCAGTGCAATCGCGAGCACCATAATGCCAATTGCCGCTACCTTCGTCAGTTTTTTGAGTTTGCCCTCATAGCTTTTGGCCTTTGCTTTTCCCAGAAACGTTTCTGCGCCGCCCGCAATATCACCCGCTAAGCCGGCACTCTTGCCAGACTGCAGCAAAACCACTGCGACAAGAAACAATGAAAAAACACAAAGAACCAACTGAATGACAAGCACCAAAACGCTCATTACTGACCTCCTAAAAATCTACAGCAGGGGTATTTTATCACGCAAAATCGTAAATTGCAAGCACAAAAAACTGCAAATATACACCTTGGCATTCATGGACTTTGGCACGTATTAAAGCGGCATTTGGGCGCAGGCCGGAAACAAAAAAGATATGCGCGAAAGACTTGACATGATAAGTTAGCCATGATAAACTCATATCAGTTAGAGAAAGCTAACAGTATTTGAGAAAGGGAGGCGCTTGTATGCCGCTGACTATGGTCAATGAAGGCGAGTTGGTCTGTATTAAAAAAATCACGGGCAAGGACGATACCATTCGTTTTTTGAGCCGTCTTGGCTTCGTTGAAGGCGAGCAGATCAGTGTCGTTTCAAGAATCGCCGGAAATATCATTGTGAATGTCAAAGACACGCGCATTGCACTGGACAAAAGCTTGGCAAACCGCATCGCCGTCTAATAGCTATACAATTTATTTTGTCGTTTTGGATACAGCCGTGTCCAAAAAAATAGCATCAAAAGTTAGTAATGGCTTATTCTATGATGCTTGTCCCATATCAAAAAGTGCTCTGACATACGGATAGAACACAATCATCCCCACAGAAGCGGAAAATGCCGCGATTGTAAATGAGCCCGCAGAGGCGGCATCCTTGGCCTTGGCCGCACGTTTGTGATATGTGGGTACCACAAGATCGATAGCGGCTTCGACTGCCGTGTTGAGCAGCTCCGCGCCAAGCGACATGCCGCAGCAGATGAGCACCGCAGTCCATTCACCCGCCGTTATATTAAAAACGATTCCCGCAGCGACAACAAGAATAAAAAAAACGCTCATCACGCGGAAATTACCTTCTGTTTGATATGTATGCACAATACCCCGACAGGCAAATTTACATGAACGAAAAAACATAGCTACTCTCCTTGATGTCCGTCCTTAGTATATGGCATTATGGCTGCTCTTAAGCAAAAAAGTCAAGGCAGGATGAGTTTGAGCACCAACAGCAAAATGATTCCCGGCAGACCAAAATAACCGGCGATAAAGGCACTTAATGGATTGATGGCAAGCGTTACCGAAAATAAACCGCCAACAGCATTAATCAGCAGCAGCGCCGCTGCACCCAAAAAGCTGCTGGCAATCAGCTTGAGTAAAAACCGAAGCGGAACAAGCAGCAGCCATCCTGTCAGGTACAGCAGTACAAGGCCAAGCGCAAAAAGCAGCACTTCCAGCAGATCAATGCCCAGCCCCACACGTTAATCCTCCAAACATCATAGAGTATTCATCCAAAAAAATGCTCTTTTTTAGGATTCATTCAATACTATGATGTTTGGCAAAACGCTATTCCCACCAGTCTGTATACTTTTCCTGCTCGACAATCAAAGCACTTTCGTTAAAAACACACACGAGATGACGTGCGCTCACACCGCTTTCTTTGAACACCTGCTCATTAGTGCCGTCAAGGTCTGCGCGGCAGCACTTGCTTTCACCATCCACAATGCGCGTGTAATAGAGCCCGTATTGATTCATGTTCAGGTTGCTGCATCTGTGCTGGATAATCACTTTGGCATAATCAACCGGTTCTGTGAGCGCCACGCTCAAAATGTATCCGCTCGCGCTGTCGATGAAATACAGCGTGTCTTCAAAAATGCAAAACAGGTCGACAGCTTGATCAATATGAAGCTGCGTTTCTGTGCCGTCAAGCTCAGATCTGTATATCTTACCGTCAAGCGTGTTGATGTGGTACAGCCCTTCATCCGTAACATTGACACACTTTGCACCATCTATCGGCGCAAAGCCCCATGGTGCGCCATCCATCGTTGTGCTGCGGATCGTTTCATCCTCAAGAAAATACATACGCTCGCCTGCAAACTGCAGCAACGATGTCTCGCCCTGATACAAAAGCTCCGGCACAAGCGTATCAAGCGGCGCGCGGTAGATGCCGTCCTTGCCGCAATAATACAGATATGTGTCTACGATGCTTAAATACAGGCCGCCATCTTTTATCGCCAGGCTGCTTTCCCCTGTTGTCATATCCGTCTTGACAATATCGCCCAAATCAGACTCGTCTCCGCCTGGAGAAAATAAATACAAATAAATATCATAGGCCGCCGCATATCCCCAGTTGATGATATTGCCTGTCGATGTACCATTGACTATGGTGTCCATCTGATCTTTCTCATCAATTTCGCCAAGCATGCCGCAGCCGCCGAGCAGACCTGCAATCAAAGCCATACAGGCCACTAAAATAATACGTTTACGCTTCTTCATCCCCATCACCTTCAGTCTTTCACGTTTCATAACCACTATCTCATTTGACGAAAAAAATCCGGCACCTGCATTGTGCCGATGCCGGATCGAATTCAATCGTTGATTAAGCCTTGCCTGCGCAGCCAAGCACGGCCTCAATTTTGTGCTTGACGAGCTCTTTGATCGCCGAACGTGCCGGTTTCAAATACTGGCGCGGATCAAAGTGCGACGGATTCTGCGCAAAATGCTGACGGATCATCGCCGTCATCGCCAACCGCAGGTCTGAATCGATGTTGATTTTGCAGACCGCGCTTCTGGCCGCCTGGCGCAGCATATGCTCCGGAACACCCTGCGCACCCGGCATATCGCCGCCGTTGTTGTTGATGATGTCCACAAGCTCGGGTATCACCGAAGATGCGCCGTGCAGCACGATCGGGAATCCGGGAATCTTTTTGACGATCTCATCAAGTATATCAAAGCGCAGCATCGGCTCGCCTTTGAATTTAAAGGCACCATGGCTTGTCCCGATGGCAATCGCGAGCGAATCCACGCCCGTTCTGCTGACGAATTCCTCAACCTCTTCCGGCCGCGTATAAGAAGCATCCTCCGCAGATACCTGGATTTCGTCTTCCACGCCCTCGAGGCGTCCAAGCTCGGCTTCCACAACAACGCCCTTATCGTGTGCATATTCGACAACCTTTTTGGTTACCGCGATATTCTCTTCAAAAGAATGATGAGAACCGTCTATCATCACGGACGTAAAGCCCGAATCGATGCAGTCCTTGCATATTTCGAATGTATCGCCATGGTCAAGATGCAGGCAGATGGGCAGGCCGGTATCTTCGAGTGCCGCCTCAACGAGCTTTCTCAAATAAATCGGGTTGGCATATGATCTTGCGCCTTTGGATACCTGCAGTATAAGAGGGGCTTTTAATTCCTTTGCGGCCTCCGTGATTCCCTGAACGATCTCCATGTTGTTAACGTTAAAAGCGCCTATCGCATAACCGCCCTCATACGCTTTTTTAAACATGTCTGTGCTTGTTACCAGTGGCATATTTGCTTCCTCCTTAAGAATTGATATTTAAAAACTTATCCATCGCGTATTATATCTTATATTGGCCTCTTATACAAAGAAAAATTTGTAGAATCCATCGCTTGTTTCGTCTGCCCATGCAGCGTTGTTGCCGCGGCGCTGCGTATACGGTATAATGCTCCAAAAAGGAGAAAGCGATGCTCAATGTGGTTGTGGTGGATGCGCAGGGCGGCGGCCTTGGTGCAGCCATTGTGAAAAAGCTTACCGAAAAATGCGGCGAAGCCATACATCTGACCGCAGCCGGCACCAACGCGGCGGCCACAGCCGCCATGAAAAAAAGCGGTGCGGGTGATTGCGCAACGGGCGAGAACGCCATATGCTATTGCGTTCGCAAAGCGGATATCATCATAGGCGGCATCGGCATCATCGCAGCAAGCGGTATGCTTGGCGAGATCACGCCACGCATTGCCAGAGCCATATCCGAAAGCGATGCAAAAAAAATACTGATTCCGATAACAAAGTGTAACTATTATATACCGGGCGTACAGGATATCGGCATCACCGGCCTTATAGACAATGCGGCAGCGCATGTGCGCTCTTTGATACAGTGAGCGGTGGAGGATCGAATTGAGAGAGAACAAGAAGGTACGTGTGGTTTGCGGCATGTCGGGCGGTGTTGACTCGGCCGTTGCGGCATATTTGCTGCAGCAGCACGGATACGATGTGCTCGGCGTATTCATGAAAAACTGGCAGGACGATGGCAAGGGCTGCAGCGCCGCGCAGGACTATGACGATGTGATACGCGTGTGCGCGACCCTCGGTATCGATTATCATACAGTCAGCTTCGAGCAGGAATATTTAGACCGCGTTTTTGCGCACTTTCTTGACGAGTACCGACGCGGACGCACACCCAATCCCGACATATTGTGCAATTCGCAGATCAAATTCGCGGCTTTTCTTGATCATGCACGGCTATTGGGTGCGCAGCATCTGGCGACCGGACATTATGCGCGCACACACGATGGACGGCTTTTCAAGGCGGCCGATGCCGCCAAAGACCAAACCTATTTTCTGTGTATGCTCAATAAAGCCCAGCTTGACCATGCGCTCTTCCCCATCGGCGACATGCAAAAAGATAATGTGCGGCATCTCGCGCAGCAGCTTGGTCTGCCTGTGGCGCAAAAGAAGGACTCAACTGGCATATGCTTCATCGGCGAGCGTAAATTCCGCGAATTTTTGTCCGGTTTTTTGCCCGCGTGCCCGGGCGATATCAAAACGCGCGACGGGCATGTTGTGGGGCGGCATCAGGGCGTGATGTACTACACGCTTGGGCAGCGGCGCGGCCTTGGCATCGGCGGCCGTGCGGGTTTTGCCGATGAACGGTGGTTCGTGACAGACAAGGATGTGCAAACAAATACGCTGATCGTCGATCAGGGCGATGCCGACGCACTGTATTCACGTGCGCTGATTGCCACCGATTTGAGCTTTATTTCGGGCACACCGCCCGCTGCTTCGTTTGAATGCACGGCCAAGTTTCGGTACCGGCAGAGCGATCAGCAGGTTTTTGTTAAAATAAACGCCAGCGGGGCGCACATCGAATTTGCACAGCGTCAGCGTGCCGTCACGCCTGGCCAATACGCGGCGCTTTATATGGGTGATGAATGCCTGGGCGGCGGCGTGATCGATCAGGTTGTTTTCTAGGGAGGACATATGGCTTACATTCCGGCAAACGAGGAAGAAGCGCGCTTTTTGGCAGCGTACGACCCAAGCCAGTATCAGCGCCCATCGGTAACGGCAGACACGGTCGTTTTCGCGCTCTCTGGCGAGGCACTCAAGGTGCTGTTGATACGGCGCGGCAATTATCCGTTCAAAGGCTGCTGGGCGATACCCGGCGGTTTTGTCAATATAAACGAAGATCTGCTGCATGCCGCGCAGCGTGAGCTGTATGAGGAAACAGGGCTTGAAAACGTTTATCTCGAACAGTATTTCACATGGGGCTGCCCCGGCCGTGATCCGAGAACACGTGTGATCACCGTCAGCTATGTGGGCATCGCGGATATTTCAGCGCTTTGCGCTAAAGCGGGTGATGATGCGGCAGAAGCCGAATGGTTTGAATTCGCGAACTATACCACCTGCGAAGAGAACGGTATCATCACAGTTTCCTATACACTTAGCGGCAAAGAAACGCTTTGCCCCGTTGCAGCGTACCCCAAAGGACGTATGCAGCAGATTGCTGCGGTGGATAACGCAGGCATCGCGGTTGACCATGCCGAATCAATCGCGTACGCCTATGCGTATTTAAAGCAGCGCATACAAAACGGCTTTCTGGATATCGCGTTTGACGACGAAGCCCTCAAAAAACGTGCGATGCGCATATTAACCAGCTTATAAACGTTACGCGCGATTTTTCTTTCTCAATATAAACGGCAGCAGGTTGTAGATCAATGCGGAAACAAAAAGCCCTGAGATGCACAGCCATATGCCGTGGATTTCAACTGATGAGAGCCACCGCGCCGGCAGCAAATGCGCCGCGATGCCAAAAAGGCCTGACGATGGCAGCGGCATCAGCAGCCCGCCCAGCATGACGTTGGCGATGGTGAGCAGCGATATCATCAGCAGCTGCGAGGTTTGCTCTTTGAGCTTGGCCGTCATCGCGGCAATGCCGCCCAGCGACAAAAGATAAAACGCGAAAAGCAGCAGCATGGGCCCTATCATCAGCGCCTTATCCGACAACGCAAAAGCGGCTAGCGGAATGGCCGCACAGGGCAGCATATACAGTGCATCTGCCGCCGCGGAATAAAACCGAAAACGCTCGATGCTCAAATTCCGTGTTTGGAGCCGCGCCACAAAATCCCTCTCCCTTTGCGGCATGATCAGCCCCGTCAACATGAAGAACCCGGCCACAGCGGCCAGCAGCCGCATCGACATTTTCGCCGCGTCAAGAAGCGGCGTGGCCTCTTTGGTTTGCCCTGCCGCGTTTTGGCGCTCAATGCGCAATATCGGCGTCTCTGTGCCGACGATCATCTGCTCAATGACGCGGTCTGACAGTGCGTCACCGCCCAGCGCCTGCGCTTCGTTTGCTGTGGCGTATGTGACCCACAGGCTCATTGCTTCCCCGCCGACACTTTCGGATATCACGCCAGCTGCCGTGCTGAAAGGCGAACGCAGCATTTTCAGCGTTCCCTCGTATCGTCCCGCCTTCATTGCTGCTTCAAAACCCGCCTCGACGATAAACACCGCTTCCAAGCGACCGGTTTGCAGATTGGCGATCATCGTTTCCTCTTCATCCATCGTGACCCAAACAACCTCAAGCGCGTTGACGTTATCCAATAGCCGCTGTGAGAAGGCCGTACCGTCTTTGTCTATCCAGCCAATCGGCACCAGCGCATCCGGAATAATCAGACCAATAAACGGCACAAGCGCGACAACCAGCGCAAGCACCAAGCAGATGATGCCAAAGGCGCCTGTCAGCAGCGATTTTAGGCGGTACTTGATTGTGCGCCCCATCATTGTCATCGCGCCCTCCTTTGGAATCGCTTGATGCAAAGCGGCAGCAATACCGCTGTGCAAGCACCAATGATCGCCGCATAAACAAACAGGCCTTGTGCGTTCTGATTGAACAGACCCGCAATACACAGCTTAAGCGCCGCCGAGAACGGTGTGTAAAACGAAATATCGCGCACGATTGTCGGCATGTAGGCGGAAGGCAGCAGCAGGCCGCCCAGCAGCGCCAACGCCAGCGCCATTAAAAAAACAACGCGCACTGCCGCGGCCGAAGCTTTTGTGAACAGACCCACACATACCGCACCGAGGCTGATAAAAGCGCAGAGCAGCAAGCCGCCCAGCAGCAGCACGACCACGCTGCCGCTTTGCGCCGTGCCGGTGATCGCACCAAGCGCCAGTGACAGCGCCGCATATTGTATGAACAAAAACACAATACCCGCAAGCCATCGCGACAAAAAGCAGCTTGACGGCGAGCGGCCCGAGAGCAGCTGCCGATGCAGCAGTCCCTTGGCGCTGTCTTCCGCTGTGATATGCGCAATGGGCAGACTGCCAAGCGCCACAAACAGCACAAGCAGGCTCGCGGCATAGTATTCGAGCGGCAGTGCGCCGCCAAGCGGCGAGGCTTCTTCCGTATCCGCATACAGCGCAGAGCGCGCCAGCACTTTGAGGAAAAAATCGCTTCTCATGCGCATATAGGCCGCATCGCGCGCAGTCTCCCGATCGATGCCGTGCTCTAAGCTTGTCCGAAACAGCACGCCCACACCGTGCGTGGCATGGCTGACAAGCTCAAGCCCGGCACTGAGCGTCTCAAAAAGCAGCGCGTCCTCCAAGGGCATCTTGGGGTTGCCGTAATAGCTGATCACCATCGGCTCGCCCACATTCACCGCATCCTGCATGCCTTTGGGTATGTGAATGTAAGCGGCAGCGCCCTGCTCCACCGCACGGCGGCCCTGCTCATCGCTATAAACAAATTCTGTGCTGATCAGCCCGCCGAGCGACTGGCTTTCAACCAAACCGCTGAGTATGGTCTGCGTCAGCGCGTCGTCATCCTCGTTGAAAACGGCAACGGTAAAGTCTTGCGTACGCACGTCCGCATAAAAATAAGGCGCCACCATCAGGGCAATCAAAAGCACCAGCACGATCGGTGCCGCCAATGCAAAAATCAAAGCCGTTCTGCCAAGCAGCAGTCTTTTTAAATCAAAAAACTTCATCCGCCTTGATGCGCATCCTTCCATTCCTTATCGTATATATCCCGCCATCTGCGGGACTCAGCAAGCGTACCAAGCTCGCCGAAGCGTATATTCATATCAATGTCACAAGGCGCGTCTGTCAGCACCATGCCCAAAGCCTCGCCGCTGATTGTCAGTGAAGCCTTTATATAATAGTCGTCGCGCGTTCGCTGCCCCATCTCAAATGCGCCGCGAAAGCTCATATAAAAATCCGGCAATGTGATATCGCTGCTTATTGACCCTTGCTGATAGTCGATGCCAAATTCCGCGTCCATTACACTTTCGCCGTTTACATGAGCCGACCAATAGCCAAACTGCGCGCTTGCGCCAAACTGCGCCATCACCGTCCATTCGATGACCTCATCTTCGCGCGTTACACCAAAGCGGCAGCCCACATACTGGCCGTCATATCGGTATACCGTCCATGCGAGAGCCGCGTCATCCGGCGTGCCCTCCGCTAACGCTTGAAGCGATGTCAGCACATCCGCTTGTGCCGTCCCGCTCATGAACATCAAAGGGTCAAGAACCGCCAGCATATCTGCACTCAGCGCCGGATTAGCTATAAGCTGCTCCAAAAGAGCCGCCGCCGTTTGGCTGATCGCCTGCGCGTCAAGCTGTGTATAAACCGCTTCCATGCGCACATCTTTGCCATCCATCGGGCTGTACACATCCGCCGTCAACTCGGACGAACAGTCATATGGCACAGCCTGCGCCACCGCGGCAACCAATCTGCTGCGGTCAGCCTCGCTATCGGGCAGATAAGGCAGCATGGCGCCCAGTCGCTCGCGCAGCGGCATCGGCCCGTCGGGCAGCGCGCCCAAGCTGTATGCCTGCGCACTGTCTCCGATATCCAGCACCAGTGTTTGATTAATCAGATAAGCACCCGCAACCGGAAAGCCCATCACATTCGCCTTAAGCCCCAAGTCCGACATATCATATTTGATATCGATACCCGCCAAAACACGCGAAAGCGGCAGCCCCATTACGGACAGACCGTCCGCGGTCAAGTCGATATGTGTTTCCACTTCAAAGGGTTCATCCAAAAGCCGTTCATGAAGCGCCCCGGGCAGGCCCTGCCGGACTTTGCTTTGATTCTGCTCGCAGCTGCGTATAAATTCATACAATGCCAGCACACCCGGGTTTTGCTGCGCGTCCGGCGCGGGCTCAATACCCCAAACGGCGATCGCCACCGTAAACCCCGCGACAACAAAGAGGCAAAGGGCCAGAGCGATCCAAGCCGGCCTTATCGTGCGTTTGCTGTTGCGGTTGTCCGCAGTGCTGCGCATGGGGCCGCTCCTTTCACGCCGTATAGCGGCGTATCGCCTCGGCCAAGCTGCCGATGCCGCCTTGAAAATCAAGCCTGCCGTGGTATGAGACAGCACCATCCCGCAAAACCAGAAGCTCATCGGCCAGCGCGCTGATTTCTTCGAGATCGTGACTGACAAAAACAATGGTTGTGCCGTACTGCTTGAGCGTGCAAAGGCTTGACACGATGCGGCGGCGGTTTGGTGCGTCCACACCCGCAAGCGGTTCGTCCAGTATCAGCAGCGGAGCGCGCAGCACAAGTGCCGCTCCCAAATTGAGCCGCCTTTGCATACCGCCCGACAATCGGGAGACTCTCTTTTTGTGCACCTGTGTCAGGCCAATCAGCTCAAGCACCGATTGCATGAGCGCCTCATCCTTTTGCTTCATCCAATAGAGAAGATTGTCTCTGACCGAAAGCTCCTGCATCAGCGCGATCGTTTGCGGCACATAACCAATCATCTCGCGCGCATCGGCCGTGTTTTTAAGCGCGTCTATGCCGCCAATCAGCACACTGCCGCTGTCGGGTTTGATGGCCGTTGCGAGTATACGCAGCAGCGTCGTTTTGCCCGCGCCGTTTTCACCCGCCACAGCCAGCGCGCGCCCGCGCTGCAGCCCAAAATCCACGCCGTTCAGATATGCTTTTTTGTTGTAGGCTTTGTGCAGAGAGCTCGCTTTAATCATCGGCTGCCTCCTGCTGAATTATTCTCATGCCGAGTATAGCATGCACATCCCTAAGATTGCAAACACGCCTTTTGTCACAATTGTTTTTATCACCGCTATCTATTATAATGAGGGCAAATATCAGAAAAGGGATGCGTATGAAACAAAGACTGGAGCGCAAAAAGCTTACTGCCTTCTTGGGTGTGCTGGTGATACTCGCATTGTTCGCGGGGCTGGTGCTGTTTATGATGCTCATGCATGTCGTGGCGGATCTGCTGCGGTTGGTGGATATCGATACTGTTTTTTTGCCCTATGTGGAATATGTGCTGCTGATCGTTCTCGGCGTGGTGATTGTGCGCCGCTGGATGACCGAATATGCATACGAGCTGATCGATGATGAGCTGATAATTGACCGCTATATCGGACGCAATCCCCGAAACCTGCTGCGGCTGCGGCTGCGCCAAATCACCGACATTCGCACACAAGCGCCCGATGGCTGTTCCGTGCAGCGTTTAACCTTTAAGCCCAAAAAGCATGGCATTGTGTATATCGTCTACGTCGATGCGGATAAAAAAAGGTGCGCGGCCATAAGCCCGAGCACGGATTTTCTGGAGCTGCTCAAAAAGCGCAGCGGTTTAGACGATCAGCGCCAATAACAGCGTAACGCCGAGCGCGATACCGGCATACAGGCCGAATTTTTTCAAGTACCGGATGTCTCTTTCCTCGAAGAAAAAGCTTTTGCGAATACCGCCCCAGCTGAGTGTGTATTTTTTGATCAGATTCCATTTGGTAAAGTCGATTCGCAGCAGCGCAAGCTCTCCCAGCGCAAACAGCAGCGACATGGCAAAAAGCGTTGCGGGCAGCGCACCGATGCCGAGTATCGGCAGCACAAGCGCCTTGCTGTTAAATCCGCTCATGCCGATATTCGACTGAATGATCAGATAAAGCATCAACACATACAAGAAAAAGGGCAGCAGCAACGCCAGCCCTGTCACCGCGGCCGAAACAGTGCCGGTGGCAACGGTTGTCAAAAAATCCTGCTTGTAATTGATAATCTCGCGCATCTCTTCAAACGAATAGTATCTGTCCTTGGCGGCCTGCTGCTTATCAACGCTTCTAAGTACGGCCGATGTTTTTTTGTCCATGAACTTTAGATCACGTGTTTGCAGCAGCTTGCCAAAGTCCTCTTCCTGAAGATTGAACGTTTCCTTTGGCTCGAACGATAATATGTGCAGCTTGTTGTATGTGAGTGTGTAAACACGGCCAAGCTCGAGCTTGCCGAACGAAAACGGCGTTCTGACAAGCAGCCGGAATACACGCGGCGTCTCGTCGCGCAGCGATGACAACGGTGTAAAATACAGCCGATAGCGGTATAGCCCGTTCACGCGCTCCTTGGAAAACAACAGCATGTTTTCGCGTACAGTTTTGTTCATAACGCACCTCATACTTTCATGCGCTTTATTATCTCATACTCTGCGCCAATTTTAAAGGGTTGTGTAAACGCTTTTGTGCGATTAAACTAAAGATGCCAGCCAGAGCGCATTTTACAAACATTTCGCACCTTTTTCGCTCTGTTTTTATAGGCTAATCACGGACAGGCTTTACCCATTCTTTCTATGGTGAGGTGAGCACAATGGACCGACAAACACCGATCATGGACGCTCTTGCCGATGTCTGCGGCAATGCCAAGGCTCGTTTTTGTATGCCCGGCCACAAAGGTGATACCGGCTTTTTTGGCGGCAGTCTGCTTCGCTGCGATATCACCGAGCTGCCCGGCGCGGATAATCTGCAAAATCCGCAGGGGGCGATCAAGCAATCGCAAAAGCTTCATGCGGATTTTATCGGGGCCAAGGCGGTTTATTATACCACTGGCGGCGCGACAGCCGGTGTGCTCGCAATGCTTTCGCTGTTTCGCGGCAAAAAAGTCATCTTTACGCGCGGTATACACAAAAGCGCAGCAAGTGCCGTATATCTGCACAACATCACACCTGTATTCCTCGATCCGCCAGCATGCGACTACCCTGCGGTGGTGCACATAGACGATATCAAGGCGGCGCTGCGCGCACATAAGGACGCATCCGCTGTTTTTTTGACATATCCGAACTATTTCGGGCTTTGCTGCGACATAAACAGCATCGCGTATATTGTCAGAAAGGCGGGTCTGCCGCTTGTCGTCGATGCCGCGCATGCGGCGCATTTTGTCTTCTCGCCGCTGCTGCCTGTTCCCCCATCCCGCTCGGGTGCTGATATTTGGACCGAAAGCGCGCACAAAACGCTGCCTGCGATGAATCAGTGCGCCTGCCTGTGTGTGGGCAAAGAATCGCTTATCGACTGCAATGAGGCGCGGCGCGCACTGCTTGATATTCAGTCCACCAGCCCGTCATATTTACTGCTTGGCTCGATGGATTATGCACACGCCTATATGCGCGACAAGGGTGAGCAGGAGCTATACCGCGTCATCAGCATCACCGAGCGTTTTGCGGATATGGTCAATGCACTGCCCGGCTTTGCGTGTGTGGACCCAGCCAATCAGCCGGGTGTTTTTAGTCACGATGGCTTAAAGCTGATCATCGATGTCAGCGGCACAGGCTATACCGGCCTTGCGGTAAAAGAGCGGCTGATGCAATACGGCATTTGTGTCGAAGCCGCGGATTTAAAGAACATACTGCTGATGCTTTCGGTGGGCAACACCGCCGCCCATTTGGAACGGTTGTATGAAGCGCTGCGCCGTGTTGAAAAAACGCGCGGCCGCAACATCTATTTTTCGCCATACAGCATGCCTGCCGCCACAAAATATTCGCAAAACGCGCGAAATTGCGGTAATATTGAGAAGGTGCGTATCGAGCGCTCGCCTGGTTTGTTTGCGGCCGCTGCCGCAGGCGTCTATCCGCCGGGAGAAGCCGTGGTGTTGCAGGGCCAGCAGATATCGTATGAGATCGCGGGTTACTTGATCGAAGCGCTTCGGCAGGGCTTTGAATTATTCGGCATTGAAGATGAGAGCCTATTTGTATACAAGGAGAAGACATGATCAGAAGCATAACAGGAAAGAATTTTGGACACTACACCACTGCTTTTTTCGATTTTGACGGTACGATACTCGAATCGGGCGAAGGTGTGATCAACGCGGTCAACTATATGTTTTCGCATATCGGCATTGAAGAAACCGACGAAAACCGGCTGCGCGCTTTTATCGGGCCGCCCGTCAAGCATCATTTGCAGGACGTTTATGGCATGGATGAAGCGCTCGCAGACAAGGCATACGCGCTTTTTCGCGAATATTACTTTGAAAAAGGCGTTCACGAGAGCCGCCTTTACAATAAAATCGCCGATACCCTCAAAAGCCTTAAAAAAGCGGGTATTGTGCTCTATATCGCCACATGCAAGCGTGAAACCATGGTGCCGCCGATATTGGCGCAATATGGGCTATTGGACAATTTTTCGGGTGTTTTTGGCGCATGGCATGATATTGGCGTTTTCGACAAAACACAGGTGCTCGAATATGCGCTGACGCGCATCGGCTCTTTTCCAGATAATGCGATCATGATCGGTGACCGCAGCCATGATATTATCGGCGGCCGGGCAGTGGGGCTTGATACCGCGGGTGTGCTTTACGGCTACGGTGATGAGGACGAGCTTTTGGGTGCCGGCTGCGACTTTTTGCTGGACAACGTGTCCGATTTGCCGGTGCTGCTGGGAGGTGCAGAGCAATGAGTGGCCTTTTTATCGCCTTTGAAGGCGCGGACGGCTGCGGAAAATCCACGCAGCTTCGGTTTCTCGCCGAATATTTAGAGCAAAACAGCGTGCCTGTTGTGCGCACGCGCGAGCCCGGCGGCAGCCCGATTGCCGAAATGATACGCGATCTGCTGCTGGATAACAGCAACGCCGGTATGGATGCCGTCACAGAAGCGCTTCTGTATGCGGCCGCGCGCGCCGAGCACGTACGCAAAGTGATACGCCCCGCGCTTGAGCAGGGCAAGGTGGTGCTGTGCGACCGCTTCATACTCTCGTCATACGCTTATCAGGGCTATGGACGCGCGCTTGGCGTTGAGCTTGTCCGCAGCATCAACGCACCTGCTGTGGATGATTGTCTGCCCGATGTCACCGTTTTCATCAATGTGCCGCCCGACAAAGCTTTTGAGCGAATGAACGCGCTCAAGCAGCACGATCGGCTGGAAAGCGAAGGGCTGTCGTTCCATAAGCGCGTTTTTGACGGCTTTACCGAATTGTCCAGGGACAGCGGCATGATCTGCATTGATGCGAAGGGCACAAAATTTGAGACGCATGAGGTCATCAAGCAGCGGCTGCTGCCTATACTTAAAAACGCGGGTGTGTTATGAACACCGGTTCTCTTTTGCAGCAATTCTTAGATGCCGCTAAAAACAAAAAGGTGCTGGGAGCGTATCTGCTCACATGCGGCCGTATGGATGTGGCGTCACGCATAGCCGACGCTTTCTTGCTGAATCTTTTTTGCAAAAACGGCGGCTGCGGCCGCTGCAGCGATTGCCAAAAGGTGATGCAGGGCCATGTGGATATATTGAGGCTATGCGCACCCAAGGTTGACGCGTTGCGTGATGCGCTTTTGTTCGTAGCTGAGAAGCCCTACGAGGGCATCCATAAAGCCATCGTCATCTCGCATGCGCACGATATGACACCGCAGGCAGCCAACAGCCTGCTCAAAACGCTGGAGGAGCCGCCGCCAAATACCGTGTTTTTGCTGCTGGCGCATGCGGTTTGCAGCGTTCTGCCGACAATTGCGTCGCGCTGTGCCATCGTCGCACTCTCACCCGTGCCCGATGCACAAAGCGTGATCGCAAAAACGCTTGGCTGTGATATGCAAACGGCTGCGATACTTGCCGACTTATCCGGCGGATTTGTTGATGAAGCCAAGCGCATATCAGAGGACAACACCTTGCTTATGCGCCGCGAGGAGATGCTTTGCCTGCTGCACAAGCTGCTCATGCAAAAAGGCATGGCCATCAGCACGTTCGCCGATTATCTTGAAAAATATAAGGATTGCATTCAGGAGATGCTAGGCATGATGCTTTCCTACCTGCGAGACATTCGCGTGTATCAAAAAACAGCTGATCACGCGCTTATCATCAACCGTGACAGGCTTGAAGATATCAGCACAGCCGCAGGCATCTTTACAAGCGGCACGATTCGTAATATGATAAATGTTGTATTTGAAACAGGAAAACGGTTCTTCGTTGCTGTCAATTATCGTTTGGCCGTGGAGAAGATGCTTTTTTGTATATTGGAGGAGAAGAATCAATGCTCAAAGTGATCGGTGTCCGGTTTAAAAGGGTGGGGAAAGTCTATTACTTTCTGCCTGGAGACATCAGTTTTCAAGAAGGTGAACACGCCATTGTCGAAACCGCGAGAGGCCTCGAGTTTGGCGAAGTGGTCATTGTCGATAAAGAAGTCAAAGAATCCGATCTTGTCGCGCCGCTCAAAACCGTGGTGCGCCGCGCAACAGAAGGCGATATTAAGAAACTTGAGGAAAACAAGCAAAAAGAAGCGGACGCTTTGGAAACATGCCAGAAAAAGATAGAAAAGCACGGGCTGGATATGAAGCTTGTCGATGCGGAGTACACCTTCGACAATTCAAAGATCATTTTCTACTTCACCGCCGATGGGCGTGTCGATTTTCGTGATCTTGTCAAGGATCTGGCCGGTGTTTTCAAAACACGCATCGAGCTGCGTCAAATAGGCGTTCGTGATGAAGCCAAAATGCTGGGCGGCTTAGGGCCGTGCGGACGGGCATGCTGCTGCTCATCCTTCCTTGGCGACTTCTCGCCTGTCTCGATTAAAATGGCAAAAGAGCAGAATCTTTCGCTCTCGCCCACAAAAATCAGCGGCCTTTGCGGACGGCTGATGTGCTGTTTGAATTACGAGCAGGAGCATTACTGCCAGACACGCCGCCGTATGCCGCGTTCGGGCAGCACAGTCATCTCGCCCGAGGGCGAGGGTATTGTGCTTGATTTTAACGCGATCACCGAAACGGTGCGCATCAAAATCACATTGCCGGATGAGAGCATCGATATCAAATCGTTTAAGCTTGAGGATATCAAGTTCAAAAATCGCTGTTGTGCCAAAGCACAGGAAAACGGCGAGCCTGTTGTTGACGAAGAAATCGCTTCGTTGCTGGACGATTAAAACGAAAAAACAAGAATTGGGACACATATTGTCACAATCGCCACTTGCATTTTTGCGCTGAGGTGTTTACAATAAATGAGCGTATAAACAATGGAGGTGCGGTAATGGCTCATAAGATAACAGATGAATGCATTTCATGTGGCTCGTGCGAAAGCGAATGCCCAACTGAGGCGATTTCCGAGGGCGATGGCAAGTACGTCATCAATGCCGAAACGTGTACCGATTGCGGTGCATGCGTTGAGGTTTGCCCCTGCGATGCCATCGTTCAGGACTGATACTGCCAGGAATCATTCAAAAAAGGCCTGATCATCGGGCCTTTTTCTCGTTGTGTGAATATCAATCACTCTTCGTCGCCAAGCCGGCTCAGCGCGTCCAGCCTTTGCGCCAGCTGTGCAATTCTCTCGCGTGTTTTTATCAGTGACAGTGAGTGATAATCGCGCTGACTTTTTGCATGCCAAAGGCCAAGATGCAGCCTGCCAAGCTCTAAAAGCACCTCTTTGATTTGCGTTTGCATGGCTTCGAAGGCCGCTTTTTTTGCACGCGGCACAGGCTTTCTGCGCTCAAACTGCATTTTGGATACAATGTCGGCAATTTTCTGATCCATTTAAAACTCCAAAACGTCTCCCGTACGCATGTGCCTGACACGCGCCATCAAAGAGAGTTTTTCAAAGGCCCGCTCGCCCGTGCAATGCCCGGTGTAAACTTTTTTTATCTTGTTCTCCGTTAAGATTTTCGCAATGGCCGAGACTTCTGAATCGGGCTCTCTTCTGACGCTTTTTGAGCCCTCCAGATGAAAACCGCCCGCGATGCCCGCAATAGAGCCGTATCTTTCTTTGGCCGTCATCAGCAGGTTGAGCAAGCCATGGTGGGCGCAGCCAGTCAGCACAACAGCGCCGCTTGGCAGCAGAATTGTCACGTACAGCTCATGTTCAAGTGAATCCTTCACAAAAACGCCGTCGCGCATCTCCAGCATGGTTTGTGCATAGCCCGGCAAACGGCGGTATTGGCTGATGCTGCACGCAAAAACGCCGTCCGCTATCGGTATGTCACCATCAAAATAACAAAGCCTGTGTGCGGCACTTTTGAGCAGCTTTTGATCGATGCCGCTGTAAACGTTCTGGCGCGGCCGTTTGGCGTAAAAATCTCCGCTTGCTGCACTTTTCAAATACACCTTGGCATGGCGGTTGATATCGAGAAAGTTGGCAAGCCCGCCCGTATGATCGGCATGCACATGCGAGAGCACGCACACATTCACCTTTAGCAGATCAATACCAATCAGTGTCGCGTTGTAGATAAACGCATCGGACGCGCCCGTATCAAACAGTATTCTCTGCCCGCCGTACTCAAAGTAAAGGCTTAAGCCATGCTCACAAAGCAATGCCGAGCCCTCGTGCCTGCTGTCTTCAATCAACGTATAAATCTTCATTTGGTTAACCCTTGCATCTGAACGCCATTGTTCTTTGCCGCATCTTTGCGGCTGTCGGCCAAAGGTTTATGGGACTGTCAAATCGTTGTACTTGTGATACAGATACTGCTGGAACGCATACAGTTCTTTTTGCGCATCTACTGGCAGCTCTTTCTTAAAAACAATGTTTATGCAGCCGTCCGCAAAAGAATGCGGCTGCTCAAACAGTTTTTTATTCGACTTTGGTTCATCATGCGAAAGCAATTCGAGAACAGACATATCAAGGCCACGGCATATGGCTGTCAGCGTATCAAACTGAGGCGCTTTCTTGCCGCTTTCCAGATACGATAGCGTTGACTGCGCAATACCTGACATCTGCGCAAGCGCACTTTGCGACAGCCCTCTTTGCTGGCGCAGCTTTTTAATCTTTTTACCGATATCCCTGCCCATGCGTATGCCTGCTTATTATCTGTTTGTTTATTCCATTTTAACATCAAATGATTATCCGCACAACACCATAGACATGAATCGGGATTAAATGCAGATTGGCCCGCATATACATCAACAAAGAGCGGCTAGTTACCATGCATCTGCCGCGAGGAGGAATATGATGAACGAACCGAACCTGATTGACTATGTATTAAAGGAAGCTTATATTCTCATACCGGTGCTCTATGTGATCGGTGCGTTTCTGAAAAAAACGCCGTTTGTATCTGATTGGCTGATCCCTTGGATACTGCTGATACTGGGTATGCTCGGCGGCTTTTTTCTTGGCGATATGCAGCTGCACGGTTTGCTGCAAGGCGTACTTGTCGCGGGCGTCACCGTCTTTACCAACCAGCTTTACAAACAAACGGTCATCAAATCAAAAGAGGATGAGAAAAAATGAATTTCTCTCCTGTGCATACTCAATTCACATAGTTGCTGAAGAATTCGAGTATCACTTCGCTGGCGCTAAACCCGGCGGTCTCTTGCTGCGGCCACGAATGACCGCCGCCTTCAATTTCTATATACCATACAAGATGAGCGTTCTTCTCACTTGAATAGCGATAAGACGTTGCCCTATCGGACAGCTTGACTTCCTCAAAGATGTCTAAGTTATTTGCATTTTTCCAGTATTCGATGATCATGCCTGTGGTGGGCGCACCTTTGTACACACCGCTGTCGGCTAACGTGCTCTCAATCGGTATCAAGCTGTCATCCGTACCGTTTATCTGCAGTATGCCGACTGAAGCCGATTCTTTTTTCTGCTCCCAGTAATCCTCCCGCATCGTACCCGCAACACTCGCAACGGCCCTGAATGTATCAGGCGCTTCGCACGCCAGTTTGTACATCATAAATGCACCGTTGCTGAATCCGGCGGCAAATGTATGGCTGCTGTTAAAACCGTAGGTTTGCTGCAAATAATGCGCCAGCGAAACCAGATAGCCCAAATCGTCATTCCCCGAGTCTGTACGAAGCGAATTCCAGCCTGTACCCCCTATGCTGTATTGCTGATCACGAATACCTTGCGGATATACAACGGCATACCCGTACTGATCTGCCACACTGTTCATGCCGGTGCTGTTCATGATGCTCCTTGAATCGCTCGAATAGCCGTGCAGCACAAACACGAGCGGCGCGTTCTCCTCTATCCCTTCCGGAATATGCAGCATGAATCTTCTTTCCACGCCGTTGTAATCACATGTGTAATACGCACTGTCTTCCGGTTTGAACACGTCAGTAATCGCAATAGCGGGTGCTTGCGGCTCTTCCGTGCAGCCAAAAAGCATAAAAACCAACGATATCACAACAATATAAATGATTGCTCTTTTCGTCATCGCTAATCTCCTGTTCACCGAAATTTCGAATTGCCTATATTCGCCACTATCAAATCGAATTATATCACAACGCTAGCTGATAAGATAGTCATACATGTTAATATATGTTTTGCCGCCTCGTCCACCTTCATCCGCCACTGGCGGCGGCGGGCTCGTGTTCGATTCCTCCATTCCTTTTCCAATAAATAATGCCCCGGCTTCACCGGGGCTTTATTTATTGGAGCGGGTGATGGGAATCGCTCCGCTCTCTTCGCTCGCTATCACGCCGCCTCGCCCACCTTCATCCGCCACTGGCGGCGGCGGGCTCGTGTTCGATTCCTCCATTCCTTTTCCAATAAATAATGCCCCGGCTTCACCGGGGCTTTATTTATTGGAGCGGGTGATGGGAATCGAACCCACGTGGCCAGCTTGGGAAGCTGGAGCTCTGCCATTGAGCTACACCCGCAAAACGCAGCCACATTATAACACAGCCCTATCCTTTTTGCCTATACCGCCGACTAAAAATCTTAAATTACCGTGACGTTATCATCACCTTCTGCAGCGCCATTCACGGTGGATAGCCTCTGCGCATAGATTGATACAGGGAGACACTCCCCTATCCTGCGCCATTCCGGCGGAAAGGAAGTACATATTAATGGAGAATAACCGACAGATTGTGACCGAAGGCTTTTGCTTTGAGCTGACAGGCTTTTTTAGCGCAGACGGCAACACCACGATGACGATATGTGTTTCGGGCAACGGAGAAAGCGCTGTTGATTTAAAAGGCTGGGTGATGGAAATTTGCTCCGACGATCAGCAGGCTTTTGAGGATCTGAACATACTGTCCTGCGAGAAAAAAAGACGACAGTCCAATTGGATACCGGCCATTGCGCAAAAAACATCGTATGAGCTGACAGGCGATATCGGCATCAACGGTGTTGTCATCAGTGACTGGGTTGGCCGCTATGAGGAAGATCCCGATGTCGAGTTTCGCATCACTTTCGATAGGGTGCTTGACCCTGCGCCTTTTAAGATTGGGCTGATGAAGGGCGAGTTGATAGAGGTATCCGAGCAAGTCATACATATGTCTGCCATGCCGGATGAACGCGAATGGGCACCATCGATCGAAAAGAGCTTTTGCCTTTTTTTGATCGTTCCGGATGGCTATAAGCCGGACTGCGTGGCCCAAGCGTGCGTATCGGCAACCAAACAGTTTGTTCACATCTGCTGCGAGAAGAACCCGCAGGAAGGCAAGCCGCTGCGCGTCAATCTATGCGGGTGCATACGCATTGTCGCGTCCATACCGCTGGTGTGCGATACCGCCGATGGAGATTGCGCGCATACAGCCGCATGCGACTGCTTTGACGTTTGTGATACCATCGGTTTTGCCGACATTGAGACCGCATTTTCCATGAGCGATATCAGTGTTTGCCCCAATAAGAGCAGCTTCGATTTAACGCTGCTGAACGCGCACTGCGGAAAATCCGTCTATCGTCTCGATGGCAAGTGCACAATCGGGCGCAAATAAAAAGGCACAGAATAGACTGTGCCAATAACCAATTTGCGACTGTGCACCCCTCGGGGCACAGGCAGGACAACGCCCGTCCGCCGTAATCAGTTTTTGATGATGGCTGCGATAAATCTGAGCGGCGTCTCTTTTTCATTGGCGATCGCGTGCGCCTCACCGCTCACACAAATGCTGCAGTCACCGACGCTCATCGCCTTTGTTGTCCCATTATCATCATAGATGGCCTCGCCCTCTAGCACGTAATAAACTTCAGTTTCCTGCTCATGGGTATGCGAGCCGATGCTGCATCCTTTCTCCAGAGTCACAACGCTGAACAGGCGGCATTTGTCGGGCAGGCTGTCTGCGGGCACCAAGCCCTGCAGATAAACAGCGCCGCTGCCGCCGCGCATATTCTCTCTTTTCTCTGTCTGCATCTGCGAATGCTTAATCACCATGATTTTGCCTCCTTGTTACCTCTCCACACGGATGGTGTTGGCGACGCTGAGCACTTCGGGAATATGGCTGATATCCTCAATCGCACGCTTGACGGAAATCTCCTTGGCTTTATGCGTCACAAAAATCAGCGGAACGCTCTTTCCGCTTTCGCCCTCCTGCCTCACGGATGCGATGCTCACGCCCTGCTGCCCGAATACATTGGCGATTTTCGCGAGTACGCCGGGCGTATCCTGAACGATGATGCGGATGAAAAATTCGCACTCCCAGTTGTTCTCAAACTTAAGCTCGTCTGCCACTTTGGGCTCGTTGATAAAAGTGGTGTAGTGGTGTGTTTGCCTGCCAGCCGCATAAATCACGTCCGAAAGCACCGCGCTGGCCGTTGGCATATCCCCCGCGCCGCGTCCATAGAGCATGATATCGTCCACAGTATCGCCATGCAAAAATATGGCGTTGAATGCGCCGCGCACCGATGCCAGCGGATGCGTCTTGGGTATCATCGTGGGGTGAACGCGCACCTCTATGGTTTTTCCGCTTTTTTTGCCAATGGCTAGCAGCTTGACAGTCAGCCCAAGCTCGTTGCCGTAGGCGATGTCCTCCTGCGATATGTTGGTGATGCCCTCGCAATAAATGTATTCAACAGGCACCCGCGCATGAAACGCCATCGAAGAGAGTATCGAAAGCTTGTACATGGCATCAAGCCCCTCAATATCATTTTTGGGGTTGGCCTCCGCCATGCCAAGCTGCTGCGCTTCTTTGAGCACTGCTTCAAAGTCGGCTTTGTCCTGGTCCATTTTGGTCAGTATATAGTTCGTCGTACCGTTGATGATGCCCATCACCGATGTGATCTCATTCGCCTGAAGGCTATCCCAAATGGTGCGCAGCACCGGTATGCCGCCGCCCACGCTCGCTTCAAAATAAAGTCCTGCGCCGCTTTTCTGCGCTGCCGCATTCAGCTCGGGCCAATGCCGCGCCATCAGCTCCTTATTGGCGGTCACCACCGTTTTACCGGCCTCCAACGCCGCCAGCACAAATTCTCTTGCGGGCTTGACGCCGCCGATCAGCTCAATGACTGTGTCGATATCCTTATCCGCCACGATATCCTGATAAAAGTCACTGACTTTGAGCTCTTGTGGAATCTCAATGGCATATTCAAGCGACAGCACCTTTTTGATGTTGAGCGATATGCCGTCTTTATGCTCGATGCGGCTTTTTTGTGCAGCAACGGTCTGATAAACACCCGACCCGATCGTTCCCATCCCCAAAAGCGCAATGTTGACCTGTTTCATTTGGCTTCCCCTTCGTTCCTTTGTGTTTTGGCGTTCTTTCTGTAGAGTATATTGAGCCCGATAAGCGTTAACAGCACGTTGATTTCGTCGATCTCGTCGGTTTCCTGCGCGATGAGCCTGGCCAGCCCGCCGGTGGCGATCACACGCGGGTTGCCGCCCATTTCGGCTTTCATCCGACGCAGAATGTAATCCACCTGCCCCACATAGCCGTAAATGATGCCGGCCTGCATGCCGATCACCGTGCTTTTGGATATCACCGAATCGGGCTTAATCAGCTCCACCCGCGGCAGCTTGGCCGCGCCGTCCGCCAGCGCATCGGCCGAGATTTTTAAGCCCGGTACAATCGCGCCGCCCAAAAAATCACCGTCTTTCGAGACCGCGCCAAACGTTGTCGCTGTGCCAAAATCCACGATGATGCAGGGGCCGCCGTACAGCGTATAAGCCGCCACCGCACCCACGATTCGATCCGACCCCAGCTCCCGCGGGTTATCGTACAGTATGTTTATGCCCGTTTTCATGCCCGGGCCCACGCACATCGCCTGCCTGCCAAAATACAAAGCGCACATATGCTGCAGCGTGAAATTGATCGATGGTATCACCGACGATATGATGATGCCGCGCACATCTTTGGGTTCGCAGCCGGCGTGCTTGAAAAACGCCATGATGCGTATGCCGTATTCATCCGCGGTGCGCTCGACGCTGGTCGCCATGCGCCAGGAGTTTTTCAGCTTATCGCCTTCAAACAAACCGCATTTGATATGACTGTTGCCCACATCCAGTACAAAAACCATTGATTACTCCGTTAATTCTGTTTTATACGGCTATGCTGCCGTTTTTTGATCTTTTGCAAAGCGGCCACGATGGGTATACACAGCAGCACGGCCACCGCTGCCTCCGGCAAGCCGTTGATGGCGCCTATGCCTGCCAGCACACCGCCGAAAAGCTCAGGCGTTGTCTCAAACGCTGCCGCCAATTCTCCGATTTCGGGCAGGAACAGCAGGTACAACGCGCTTAAAAACAACACCGTGTTGGTGAGCGAACCCGCAAATGCGCCGATGCCAACCGCCGCATTGCGCCGCAATCTGCTTTCGCCCGAAATGGCCCTGTGCACAAGCCATGCGACGACAGGTACAAACATGCGCGGCACAAAAACAAGTATTATTGTTTTAAGCGGGCTAAGAGCGAACAGAAACTGACTTAATGGCGTGGGTTTGATGAATATTTGCAGAAAGCTTGTCAGCCCGAAGAAGAAACCGAGCACAAGGCCAACGCCAAGCCCTTCTGTCATCACGCCAATGATAACCGGAATACACAAAAGCGTTATCTCGATGGGCGGTATTGGAATATACCCCACAGGCGTGAGACCCAGCAGCAGACAAACCGCGACAAGCAGCGCGGTTATCACAAATCGTCTTGTATCCATTTTTCCCTCCGTTCAGGCTCCGCCTTGCGGATACCCGACATTGATTTATTCGGCTTCTCTTATGCTGCGTGACGCTGCCGTTTGGCATACACCCGCGGCCGAAAAACCGTAGCTGTATTATATCAACACACCTGCCGCCGCGCAACTACTTGGTTCTGCGCTGCACGCGGCGTGTCTCGATAATCTTTTTTTCGTAACCTTCTTCCGATGGCTGATAGTAAACGCGGCCAATAAGGTTATCGGGCAGATACTGCTGCGGAATATAGTGCCTCTGTTAAGGGTGCGGGTATTTGT
>OBJA01000824.1_pt1 | contig 24834 bp, 17 predicted proteins | sample 1519751 | NCBI WGS metagenome assembly OBJA01 (sample SAMEA3881238, study PRJEB22517) | soil metagenome | biome: lake sediment; feature: soda lake sediment; material: sediment, water from around vicinity | place: India | collected 2013-12-23 | depth 3 m
GCTCACTTAACCGAAGATTGGCTTCGGGCTAAGCTTAATCAAGTTAGATTGAAGCCCGAAGATATACTTGTGGCAACGTTAGATTCAGGAGGAAATTTCTTCTATCAGGAAAAATGGAGTTCCAATCAAACTAGTAAGTAAAGGAGGATGAATATGCGAATCCCGATTTTAATAATTGGGTTAGTGGTGCTAATTGTTGTTTCATCATTATTTGCTCAAAACTGGCTAGAGCATTCATCCGAAACTTTATCTAAACAAATCACTGTCATTCAAAAACAAACATCCGCCGGTAATATCATCGAAGCCCAACAAGGATTAAATAGACTTAAAACAAGCTGGAACGATATTAGAAAGGGGTGGCTGCTGATCACAGACCACCGGGAGGTAGACCAGATAGAAACTACCTTAGTGCGGTTGGAAAGTCACCTTAAAGAGCTACAGTATCCATTAGTGATGCAAGAATTGGCAACCATGAAGCATCTAGTGAAACATATACCATTGAAAGAAAGATTGAGTATAGGTAATATACTCTGAGGTTATGGGGAGTTTAATATGGTACACAAAAACAGTTTTTATGGAGCATTTCAATTGACCCACAATAAATTGAAATCCTAAAAATAGCTAATCACTATATATTGCGGGTCAATTATTATAAAGTGGTTATTAGTGGCTTAGGCCTGCGGCCACTATTCATTATTCTAGAACGGAGAGCCTGAGTTTTTTTTTCGGTATGAAATAGATGGCCTGCGGCCACTATTCATTATTCTAGAACGGAGAGCCTGAGTTTTTTTTCGGTATGAAATAGATGGCCTGCGGCCACTATTCATTATTCTCTACTTTGATTCCCAATAGCCTCTTTGCCTTTTTTTATCATTTTTTTGACCATATTCCCACCTATTTTTCCAGCCTCGCGGACAGTTAACTCATCACCACCGGCCTTAAGATCATCATCGAGGTTCAATTCTCGCGCCGTCTCCCACTTCAACTTAGCCTTCGCATTTTGAATCTTTGGGTTATTTTCTTCAGCCAACCTCTCTCACCTCCAGATCTATCTTCTCCTACTTACGTACTTTAATTCACAAGAGTGCTTATCGTTCCGCCCGCATGTACAAAGTTTTTCATTGGCTTTTTTACGAGGTTATTTTTGCGCATACTATTCACGAGCTCTAAAATCGACTAAATAACTCGACCATAAGAAAGGCGGAATAGTCTGATGGATACTATAAAACCACCAATTGGTTTTCGAGACAATGAGGACAAAGAGCTGTTACAGACTCCTATCCAACCGGAAAAAGACTTTACCCAAGATGACCCATGGCGAATTTTACGTATTCAAGGAGAAATTGTCGAGGGCTTTGATGCGTTGTCTAAACTACCACCGTCCGTATCGATCTTTGGCTCAGCCCGACTTGGACCTGAAAGTCCATATTATAAACAAGGACGGGAATTGTCCAGATTGTTGTCCGAAGCAGGACTGGGTGTAATATCTGGAGGAGGTCCTGGTTTAATGGAGGCTGCAAACCAGGGAGCTTTCGAGGTGAATGGCACTTCTGTAGGATGCAGCATACAACTGCCAAAAGAGCCAATACCCAACCCTTATCAGACTATTGCATTGAGATTTAGGTACTTCTTTGTTCGTAAACTCATGTTCATAAAGTATTCAGTAGCCTTTGTTATTCTTCCCGGCGGGTATGGAACCTTCGATGAGTTATTCGAGGCATTAACACTAGTTCAAACAGATAAGATCGATCATTTTCCAGTTATCCTCTTTGGCAGTTCTTACTGGCAGGGTATGGTGGATTGGCTTTCTCAGTCGCCTTTATCAACCGGTACAATTGATCAAAACGACTTGGCTCTATTTAAAGTCACCGATAGTCCTCAAGAAGCAGTAAATATAATCATCGATAATTGCCGCCGCAACAATTGGCTGCGATAAAGAGGTGTAATACTTGCTCTACAGCTTTAATGAGAGTTATAATGAGGTTGAAACAGTGAATTGCCCAGTTTTTCCTGGTATCATCAATTCATCGGAGGTAATTTCCATCGTATTCCAACCAATAAATATCGAGGCATTTCCAGTCTATCAACAGTATTACCCCAAAAATATTTACGAGATGTCGGATCTCTCCTTTTGCTCTTTGGTACTATGGCAAGAGCCGTACCAAGTATTTTGGACGATCATCGAAGATTTCTTATGTCTTCGTTGCCATTATCAAGGATCAACTTATTTTCTTCCACCTTTGGGTAAATCTCCAGAAAAACTGCCCTTAGTTATGAAAGCCTTAAAAGCGTATACCAATTCTTCCGGGCTTTCTCTCCGTATATGTTCTATCCCTAAAAATCTCATCCAACCTATGCAGGACGCATTGTACGAACCGACCCAAGTAATTGAAGATCGAGCACATTGGGATTACGTTTACCCCACTCAATATTTGATTGATCTTAAAGGACGCAGGTATCAACATCAAAGAAATTCTATTAACAAGTTTAAACAAACGCAAGAATATTCTTATCACAAGATGACTACAGATACTCACGATGAAGTCCTGGATATATTCGGTAAATGGGCAAAAGACCACTCCGGTACAACCGTGAGAGAAGAGCAACTGGCTTTAGAAGAAGCGTTAACACATTTTGATACTCTTAATCTAAAAGGCGGTTACCTATCTGTAAACGGCCGTATGGTAGCTTTCTCATTGGGAAGCTTGATTACGCGGGATATGGCATTAATACATTTTGAAAAGGCTCTCCCTGAATATAGCGGTGCTTACGCTGTAATCAACCAAGAGTTTCTTAGAGATGAATGGTTCACAACAAAAGCAGTCAACCGTGAGGATGATCTGGGACTTCCAGGACTTAGGGAGGCAAAAAAGAGGTACCATCCGGTCCGAATGATCGAAAAGTATATTATGGAATGGGATTAATCAAGAAGATTATTACTTAGGAGAGGTTCATTTGACGTTCCGTTCGTTGAGAAACAATGATCTACCTCAGGCCCGCCGTCTTTGGGAGACTTGTTTTGACGATCCAGATTACTTTGTGGATTGGTATTTTAGCATGCGTTTCTCTCCTTTGCAAGCCCGTGGCATCTTTAACCAAAACACTCTCATATGCATGGTTCACCCAGTTGTCTATGATACCACATTAAGAGGTATTAGTTTCTCTACCGTTCATCTTATTGGTCTAGCAACTCTTCCTAAAAAACAGGGTCAGGGTTTGGCCACCTATCTTTTGCGGCAGGTTCTTATTGAAGCACGACAAAGCGGCCGGGATTTTGTGATTTTAATGCCAGCGGTTCCAGACTTCTATAAGAAAAGGGGCTGGGAGTTTTGTTTTAGCTTGGATCATCGGTGGATGAAAGCTCCTAATATGATTAAAACAGAGCCTTCAAAGATAGCCAATTACGCGTCAGTGAGTGGTCCCTGCTTTTCCCAAGGCACGCTGGAGGATTGGCCTAAGTTATCTTCTGTCTATTATCATACTTTTTCAGCGGCTCATGCCCGTCCATTTAGAACGCCCCGCGACTGGAGAGATTTGTTACATGATCATCTTTTGGATAAGGGTAATATATTATACTGGAAAACACCCAACAATGAGATCTTGGGTTATTCATTGGTTCGAGATGTTGGTGAAGAGATCATCATTCGCGAACTGGGTGCTGTCAATTCACAAGATATCGAACTGCTAATCCAAGTCCTATATCAACGTTATCCTGGTCGTAATCTCCATTGGCTTGCTTGGGATAGGCAACCTGTACCTGACTCAATAATTCGCCGTGAAGAGCAACAAGTTGCCATGGCCAGGATAACAGATATAAAACGGGTCTTATCACGCATAACTCCAAATGAACTAACTTATCACTTGGATTTCAGCTTTCAACTCGTTGATCCCCTCTTCCCCGAAGAGAATGAGGCATTTCAGTGGCAATTATATAGTGGGCGTTCAAACATTACGCATATACCTTCCAATAGTAACTTACCCAAGATATCCATTGGGCAATGGACCCGTTGGTTAATGGGTCTTACCCACGACGCTCCACTCGTGATTCAACAGGTTCTACCTCCAATACCCACTTATTTCAATGATTTATTCTAAAGATTATGTATGAATTCTTAGCTTTCTTGTAGTCACTGGGACAATACTTACAATGTTCCGAGCTGCTTCGTAACCCAATCTCATATTATCCCTAATCCGGTTCTGATTAAAGTCCAAGGAATGCTCTCCCCCTAAAGGCATCTTGGGTGAAATAATCTTTAGAAGAGCGCATTTTTTCTTTGGGTCATCACAGTAATATCTGTTTATCTCTCGGGCTAACTGTAGATCATTTGCCCCAATCTCACTTATGATGATCTCCAAAGTCCGCAAAATCGTACGAAAAGCGCCATCTGGTTCAATAGTTGCTAATATAGGAGTAAGTTCATGACTTATGGGGTAAGTAATAATAACCACAATTTCATCAGGACTTTCCTGAAATACTTCACCTAGGGGAGTAATGTCTCTTAATCCACCGTCATACCAATGTTTGTTGTCAATAACTACAGGTGGGAAAAACAGAGGCATACTTGCACTTGCTAGTATATATTTAATGAATTTATCTTTTAGCTCGTGTTGACGCGTATCGGCATAAAATAGTTGCCCAGTTTCCAATGCAACAGCTGGCACCTTGACAACTGTAGCGGGATGAAACAGCATCTCAATGTTCACATTCCGCTTTATTAATTGTAGAAGTCCTTCTGGTTTATATAAGGAATCACTAAATAATAGCTTAAAAACACCAAAAATACTCTTCGTATATATAGATCGATTTCCTTTAATATTCAGCCAAATATTCTTAAGCTTCTTCACATTGTCTACAAGCTCTCCATAATTCCTTGACTGACCCAAAATTGTCGCGTTTAGTGCTCCCGCACTACTTCCAAAGAAGAGACGGAAATCAAGTTTGGCTTTGTTAACAAGATAATCTATAGCACCGACTGAAAAAGCTCCCTTACATCCTCCTCCAGATAAAACTAAAGCTCGTTTCATAAGCCTCGCCCCTTCTTGAGTTTTCCATCATACCTAACATATGTTGCAACTATATTTTTTTGTCCCTAACTTCTTTTGACTATAAATTAAGCAATCTCAACAAGCTTTACAGATTGATGGAAAATGAACAGCGTTCTGATCATCTATTTAATTTCCACATTAAGATCCTCAGTCTCTCCACACTTACATAAAAATTATCTTAATTGAATCTCATTTAATAGAAGGAAAATAAAGACTATTAACGAACTACTACTAGTAATTGATTGAAATCGCCCGAAAAACTACGATTAGCATAGGAGGCAATTAATATGAAGAAGATAGGGTTATTTATTTTGATTGGTCTATTCCTATTTACATTGACAAGTTATGCAAACTCAGGTCCAGTAGACTATTATGGAGTCTATGAAATTAAAATAAACAACGAAAAGATTACATACAAAATGTTCTGTCAACGAGGAATCAAGCTTCGCATGGAGATGGATTCTCCTCTAGGCAACTCTATCACCATTATCCGTGTTGATAAAAAAGCGGTATGGAATCTTATGCCTGACGAGAAGATGTATATAGATATGCCACTAAATGATGAGATGGTTCAGAGCTATCAACCATCTGAAGATTTTGTTAAGGATAAGAAGAAAATTGGCGAAGAAAAGATATTAGGGTATAACTGTAATATTTATCAATATAGCGAAGACAAATCAAAGATTACGATGTGGCTTGCGCAAGATACTTTTATCATGATAAAAAGCGAAATTAATGATGGTAATGAAACTACAATAATTGAAGCGAAGGAGATCCAGTTGAAAAAACAACCTAACTCCCTCTTTGAACTCCCTTCCGATTTTAAGAAATTCTCGTTTGACATGCCTGGCATGTAAAAGAACATATTATAACCCAATAATGAATAGCGCCTTTGGCGTCTATTCATTCATATTAAGAAACTCTAATTCTCCGTTCCCAAAAAATAAAAAAGAAGAGAGCGTTACCTATACCTAAAGATAACGTTCTCTTTTTATGCAGCTTATTTCTCTTATTCTAGGGTTTTACAGCTTGTCGAGGGTTTTGCAAATTTATTGGGCAACCTCCAACTCTAATGACACCTGATTTTCTTCTCGGTCTTCATCCTTTAGATAACAACCAACAGCTGGTATATTCTTCGTCCTATAATAATCAAGATCTTGGTAGGGAACTTCATTAATGCTCTTAATCTCCCGCAGTGTACTGCCCTTCTTTCCCTTCAGCACTTGAACTCCTTGAGAGTCCCTGGTTGTTTTAGGATTGATGTTGGATGTATTAAAGATTAAGACCTTATCAATGCTACTTATAGCAACCAGTTCGATATCTTCTTGCAAGAATGAAGCAAACACCAATGGAGATATCTCCGAATACGCATTAGCAAGCTTCTTACGATTAGTTTTAGTAGCATAGCTTTGAAGATCGATCTTAGCCATCTTCCCGTTCTGGAAGGCAAATAGCATATGTCCCTTATAATCATCGGTCGCAACAATATTGTTTATCTTCTCGTCAGCATCCAAATCCAGCAAATTAGTCAAGTATTCACCAAGACTACTGGCTTTTCCATCAGCAAGCTCGTAGATTTTTACCTTATATACAACACGCTTATTTGAGAAAAGAAGCAGATCAGCTTTGTTATGGGTCTCAACCTCTTGAATAATAAAATCATCCTCTTTTAGCTTATGCTCTGGGCTTGAACGGAGTGAAGTAAGAGCGACTTTCTTTAGGTAATTATGATCTGTCAAGAAGATCTTAAGTTTGTAATCCTCGATCAGATGCTCATGTGTTATCTCCTCTATTTGTGTCTCGTGAATAATCTCTGTTCTTCTTGGTTGTCCGAACTTCTTGGCCACGTCTTGCAACTGCTTACTGATGAACTTACGAATCTTCGTCTCGCTTTCATGAGTATCCTTCAAATCTGCGATCTCTTCTTTTAATCGATCCACTTCACCGATGCGATTAAGGATATACTCCCGATTGAGGTTACGTAGTTTGATTTCGGCGATAAACTCCGCCTGAATCTGGTCAATCTCAAAACCATTCATAAGATTTGGTATAACATCAACCTCATGTTCAGTCTGACGGATGATCCGAATGGCTTTATCAATATCCATCAATATTTTACTGAGACCAAGCAATAAATGGAGTTTATCTGATTTTTTTTGAATATCGAATAGTAGTTGCCTTTTTACACAACTTATCCGAAAGCGGAGCCATTCGTAAATGATCGTTCGAACACCCATGACTCTCGGCCGACCGTCAACTAAGATATTAAAGTTACAACTAAAGGTATCCTGCAATGGTGTCAGTTTGAACAGCTTATTCATAACCGCATCCGGAACCGCAGATTTTTTCAGATCTAAAGTTATCTTTAATCCGTTAAGATCAGTTTCATCCCGGACATCGGTAATCTCCTTCACTCGACCATTCTTAACGAGATCGATTATGTTATCGATTATCGCCTCAGAAGTGGTAGTATAAGGGATCTCGTAGATCTCGATACAACTGTTTTCTTTATCATACTTATACTTTGCCCTGAGTTTAAAACCTCCCCGACCATTCTCATAGATATCTGACAATTCCTTTTCTTTGTATATTAATTGCCCACCGGAAGAGAAGTCAGGTGCCTTTAGTATAGATAACAAGTCAACTTCTTCATCTTTGATGTAAGCTATTGTCGCCTCACAGACTTCTTGCAGATTAAAGCTACAGATATTGCTGGCCATTCCAACGGCTATCCCCTGATTTGCACTTGCTAAAATATTTGGGAATGTTGTTGGCAAAAGCAACGGTTCCTTTAGTGTGCCATCATAGTTATCTACAAAATCAACTGTCTCTTTCTCTAGATCTTTAAAGAACTCTTCACATATTTTATCTAGTTTTGCCTCAGTGTATCGCGGGGCTGCGAAGCGCATATCACGAGAATAATGTTTGCCAAAATTACCCTTAGAGTCTACAAAAGGATGTAACAATGCACTGTAACCACGGGTAAGCCGAACCATAGTTTCATAGATGGCCATATCTCCATGGGGATTGAGTTTCATTGTCTGTCCAACAACATTAGCGGACTTTGTTTTTCCTCCGGTCAATAACCCCATTTTATACATTGTATAAAGTAACTTGCGATGCGATGGTTTAAAACCGTCAATCTCCGGAATAGCCCGTGATACTATAACACTCATGGCATATGGCATATAATTTTGTTCTAATGTTTGTACGATTTTTTGATCAATGGCTTTAGGCACGGCCATGAAGTCGCCTCCTGTAACATTTAATAATACTTTTAAGAATATACCGCTTTTTAGCTGGCAATTATCCCACTATAACCAATATTTCTTATAGCATCCTGTATCTTCTTTTCGGACTGAACTAAGGCAAATCGAACAAAACCTTCACCCTTACTCCCGAAACTACTTCCAGGAACAACCAATACACCGGTACGCCGCATTAATTCGAAGGTGAATTCCACCGCATTTTGGAACCGATTTGGAACTGGGGCCCAGACAAACATTGTTGCCATAGGCTTTGTTATCTTCCACCCTAACTTATCTAAGCCGTCCAATAACAGGTCACGACGCTGTTGATAATTTAGCGCCGTATCTCTCAAGCAGTCTTGCGGACCGTTTAAAGCCGCGATTGCAGCTTTCTGTACTGGTAAAAACACTCCATAATCCAAGTGAGATTTAAGGTTACGAAGTTGATTAAGAATCTCCTTGTTCCCTACGGCGAAGGAAATACGGCAACCAGCCATATTGTAGGATTTTGAGAGGGAGTTAAATTCAATTCCAACCTCTCTCGCTCCAGGATAGCTTAGAAAACTACCACACTTTCTCCCATCAAAGACTAACTCGCTATAAGCATTATCATGAACCACCACTATCTCATACCGTTGAGCAAACCGAACTAATTCTTCATAAAACTCGGGAGGGGCGATAGCGGTTACTGGATTATTAGGATAAGAAACTATAATCATCTTTGCCTGTCGAGCAATCTCAGGTTCAATAGCCTCTAAATCCATAATGTATCTGTTTTCAGGCAATAGTGGAACCGGGTAGATCTTCGCTCCGGCCAAGTGAGGTCCCACACTAAAAATTGGATAGCCGGGGTCAGGAACTAGTACTATATCTCCAGGATCGACAATGGCCATTCCAATATGCGCCAGGCCATCCTGGGAACCCATAAGCGACATCACCTCATCCGGATCAAGAGCGACTCCAAACCGCCTCTCATACCATGATTGAACAGCTAAGATCAGTTCGGGGCTATCAGTTATAGCATAACGGTAATTACGCGGCTGACCAGCTGCTTCCTTCAATACCGTCATCACATGGGCCGGTGGTGGTAGATCCGGCGTACCTATACTAAAATTTATCACCTCTTGACCTTGCGTCATTAATTTTTGTTTCTCATATTCCAATTGTGAAAATATCGCCGACCTCAACTGAGCGGTTCGTTGCGCGAATAACATAATAATCCCCCTAAAATCAGCTTACATCAAGCATTTCCAGGAATTTATGCCCATTTTCTTCAATGAATTGTTTTCTTCCTTGCAAGTTTTCTCCTAAGAGTAGATCGAAGAAAAGTTCAGTCTGTTGCAGGTCATCAGGGACTACTCTAATCAAACGGCGCGTCTCTGGGTTCATCGTTGTCTGCCACATCATCTCCGGTTCATTCTCACCAAGTCCTTTGGAGCGTTGAAGTGTATACTTACCAGAGATCTTTGAGACTATTGCATTCTTCTCCCGGTCATCGTAAGCAAAATAAGTTTTGCCTTTTGTATTGATCTCATACAGAGGCGACTCTGCGATATAAACTTTACCAACTTGGATCAGGGTAGGAACTAACCGGTATAGCATAGCTAGTATTAAAGTACGAATCTGAAAGCCATCCACATCAGCGTCTGTGCAGATAATGATCTTATCCCAGCGGAGATTGTTCAAGTCAAAGGTATGCAAGTCCTTGTTATGTTTAGACTTTATCTCCACTCCACAGCCCAATACTTTCAGCAGATCGATAATAATGTCATTTTTAAAGATACTATCATACTCCGCCTTTAAGCAATTGAGAATCTTTCCTCGAACCGGCATAATTGCTTGGAACTCTGCATCGCGCCCAAGCTTACATGCTCCTAACGCCGAATCACCCTCAACAATATAAATCTCTCTTTTGCTCAGATCTTTAGTACGGCAATCCACGAATTTTTTTACACGGTTATTTATATCAATACTTCCAGTAAGTTTCTTTTTTATATTAATCCTTGTCCGCTCAGCGGTCTCACGGCTACGTTTATTAACTAATATCTGTTCAATAACCCGATCACTTTCTGCTTTGTTTTCAATAAAGTAGATCTCCAACTGTTGTTTGATAAAATCCGTCATGGCTTCTTGGATGAACTTGTTTGTAATAGCTTTTTTTGTTTGATTCTCGTAACTTGTAACTGTAGAGAAGGAATTTGTCACCAAGATTAAACTGTCTTGTATGTCCGCAAACGTTATTCGGGATTCATCTTTGTTATACTTATTTTGGCTCTTTAAGCATTTATCAATCTCGTAAACAAACGCAGCTTTAATAGCTTTATCTGGAGCTCCGCCATGTTCAAGAAAACTGGAATTATGATAGTACTCCAATAGGTTGATCTCATTGTTAAAACAAAAAGCCACTTCCATCTTAACTTTATATTCGGGCTTATCCTCCCGGTCCCTCCCTCTCGTGGAAGTAACATAATGTTCAATCTCAGTAAAACCTTTATCTTGGTTGACTTCGCGAATATAATCCACAATTCCGTCCATATACTGATACTCAAAGGTTTCGTCTGTTTCCTCATCTAATAGACGGAATTTAACTCCGGCATTAACCACTGCTTGTTTTTTTAGAACCGTTTGAAAATACTCAAGACCTATGGCTATATCCGTAAAAACCTCCAAGTCAGGACGCCATTTTATGACTGTGCCCGTATGTTCATAATTGAACTTCTCTTTGTTTAATCCCCCGATATTTTCACCCTTCTCAAAATGAAGACTGTATCGATAACCATCCCGATATACAGCTACATCCATGATCTCAGAACTGTACTGAGTAGCACAACTGCCTAATCCATTCAATCCCAAACTGAACTCGTAGTTCTCTCCTGTGTTGTTTTTGTACTTACCACCCGCGTATAACTCACAAAAGACCAGTTCCCAATTGAACCTTCCTTCTTTTTGATTGAAGTCCAAAGGAATTCCACGCCCATTATCTTTAACAGTTATTGAATGATCCGCATGGCGTATCACTTCGATAACTTCTCCATAACCCTCTCGAGCTTCATCAATGGCGTTTGATAAAATCTCAAAGAAAGAATGCTGACAACCTTCCAATCCATCTGAACCAAATATTACCCCTGGGCGGAGTCGAACCCGATCGGCACCTTTGAGCGAAGATATACTTTCATTTCCATACGTTTCAATATTTTTAGGTTTAGTCATTGCTTATAACCACCTCTATAACGTTGTTCCTAACTGTTAAACAGTATAGCAAACGCCTGTTCGTGTCAAGTGTTGACATACGTCCCCATTTCGAAAAATTCTTCATATCCTCTATTACAATCGGCAACACAAAAAAATACGTAAGCTTGAATTTATTTCTGTGGCAGACTGCAACTTTTTCTCACTAGATCAAATCTTATATAATCAATGATGCTCGGCTTCATATAATTCTGAATTAATCACTTTTACAAACGGGGTTAATTCTCCACAATAATAAAGATTTAATCGATGCAATGCTCTAGTGCAGATGGTGTAAAACAACTCTCTTTCCTCAGCTCGATAATAAACATCCGCTTGAGCATAGGGAATAAGCACCACATCAAATTCCAACCCTTTCGCAAGGTATGAAGGAATAACAACCTTTCCTCGGCGAAACACAGAATCCTCTTGATCAATGATACCAACATCAAGACTTTTATCCAGAGACTCCCATACTTCTTTTGCTTGGTAAGCCGTTTTGCAAATAACCGCTATAGACCTCCATCCGTCGACCTGGGCACTGATAATCTCTTTTTCGATTGCCAATAACATTGCTTCAGTGTTTTTACTCAGCATTACACGAGGCAGACTCCCGCCGCGATTAATTAGCTCCATAGATTCGACCTCTTTGAGTATTGCCCGGGAGAACACTTGAATTTCCCTTGTTGAACGGTAACTTCTTGTTAATCGGATCATCAAAGAGTTTTCCTTACCGATGAGTCTACTTGCTTCTTCAAACCCAGCTGTTTTAAGATATGGGTGAATTGATTGGGCGTTGTCTCCCAGAATTGTCCAGGCAGACCGTGGGAAGATTCTTTTCATGGTCATGTACTGAATTCCCGTGTAATCCTGAGCCTCATCAATAATAAGATGTCGAACGTCATTGTTAGCCGCAAAACCCTCAAGACTTCCTTGGAAAAAAATAAATGGCAGAAGATCTTCATATGTAATCTTTCCCTGGTCAATATACGCCAGTGTTTGGTCACGTATCTCAAGCCAGTTTTCTGGCACGACCGTACCCTCCGCCATTCTCCTGAACAGTTGTTCATCCTCCCACAAGCGGCGATAATGTGTTAAAGTAGTTATTTGGGTACGACTTAAAATTTCTTGGATAACTCCCGATAGTTCTTCCTTTGCCGCCAAACGGGCCAGTATTTTAATGACCTTCTCGTTAACTTCCTCACCAGTGGCAGCTATCTCCTGCTCTTTCTCCTTGCGCAACCTTTTTACTAAAGGACGCATCTTTTGCTGAATCAACTTCTTCATTTTCGCCAGTCTCTTCTCCACAGACAGATAAGCAAGTCTTTCGAAGTAAAGTTTCGCCCACTCCTCACCGGAAACAATGGTTCTTCCCCGAAAGCTTATATCTGGATAATCACGACCCCATTTTTGGTCGAAATAACATAAATAATTGCTAATAACTTTGGTAAAAGCATCGGAGGATTTATATCGTATACTTGCAACGCGCACGCGGAAATCTTTATCTTCAGTGCTAGATAGTAAGTATTCAAGTTGAGCATACCAGTCTTCCAACTCCAGTGGCATGTCCTTAGTCAAACTCATAATATAATCTTTAAATGTTGTCTGGCGAACATTTTGCTCTCCCAATTCCGGAAGGACATTAGAGATATAGTCATTAAAGATCCAGTTGGGAGAGATGATTAAGACGTTTTTTGCTGTTATACGGTTACGTTCCCTATATAAGATATATGCCGCACGGTGTAAAGCGATCGATGTTTTACCGCTACCCGCCGGCCCGGAAACGACCAATGTTTGGTGATCGTCATCACGAATCACCCTGTTTTGCTCTCTTTGAATACTGGTGACGATTGTCTTCATCTTATCATCCGCACTCTTGCCAAGGATCTCCTGGAGAATCTCATCGTCAATTTTCAGATCTGAATCGAACATATAATCAATTTTACCATGAACGATCTTGTACTGTCGCTTCAAACTGATCTCACCGTCAATCCTTCCAATCGGTGACGAATACCAGGCGCTTCCCCGCTCAAAATCATAGAACATACCGGCCACAGGTGAGCGCCAATCATAGACCATCAATTCCCCGTTTGACTGGTTAGTCAGAGTACCGATACCAATGTATATCATCTCGCTTTTGTCGAATCCCTTAGCATTCTTCAGTAAAAAATCTATCCGCCCGAAGTATGGACTATCCAACATCTTTTCTAGTTGAAGCCTACGCTGATTATTAGCTCCTGCAATACTTCGTTGCCGTTGAACAACCTCTGCAAATTGGGCTTCATCACCTTTTTCCATGGTTTTATTCTCCCAGTAATCTGAGAGGGCTTCCCGCAACTGCCTTCGTGTTTCCAGATATATACCTTCTCCGGAACTAAGGTGGAGCTGTATTTGGCGGATCGTTTCTTCCAAATATCTAATTTCCATCGTTCGTTCTTCTTTGTTCATGGAGAACCCCTTTCTATCAATACGATTCATGTGCTTGTCAAATTACGTTGACACCCTGATTAGTGGTAAAATAATAATGTTTATGTATATTTGTTAATTAAGTCGTAAATACTATAATGAAACTTCATTAATAACCATTCAAATACAGCCTACCCTTAAATTTTATAAGAAGACCGGTAACAGCTCCTTATTGTTACCGGTTATTTGTTTTTTTATAAGTTTTTAGCTTCTTAACAGAAATATCATACCTTTTGCCCCATTTCAAATGCCAATAGCTCCTCTTTTCGCTTAAGCCCCCAGCGATATCCCCCCAATGTTCCGTCTTTTCTAATCACACGATGACACGGAATGATCAGGGCAACTTTATTGTTTGAGCATGCGTTGCCAACTGCCCGACTCGCTTTTGGCCGCCCAATAGCCTGAGCTATCTCTTCGTATGTGCTGGTACTGCCATAGGGTATGGCCTGCAATTGTTGATACACACGCCACTGAAACGAACTGGCTCTTATATCCAGCGGTATTTTCTCTACAAGTGGTTCTCCCTCTAAATGTAGTTTAATTAATCTCCACCACCTGGACATAGCTTTGTCATCTTGATTCCTAATAGTTGCTTGTGGATAATTCAAGATTAAACCGTTGACTAACTCTATATCCGTGTCACCTAAATTCAATGCGCAAACACCTCTATTTGAAGCCGCTAATAATAACCTGCCAACAAGAGAATCCATCAGAATATAATTAATTACATCACATGTTGAACTCAAATTTACAACTCCTAACGATTAGCTGTCGTAGGCGATCAACCCTTCGTCTTATGCTGACTGCCTAAATATCTCCACCCTATTTCTCCCTTGACTTTTCGCTTTATATAACGCCTTATCTGCTTTAATCATTAGTTCGGATAGATCCTCATTCACTAGAGCAGTCCCGTAAATCCCAAAACTTCCTGTTATATTTAGCTTCAAACTACCATATCTGAATGGCGTCTCACTAATACCTGAACGCAACCGCTCTGCTAGACAAAACGCATCATCAACATTAGTCTCCGGCAACAGCACTGCAAATTCATCTCCTCCAAAGCGGGCGATCGTATCGTTCATACGTATTAAGCTTCTACATCTATTCGCTACCCACTGTAAAACAGCATCACCCGTTGGATGACCATATAAGTCGTTAATTCCTTTAAAGTTATCCAGATCAAAAATTATAAAAGATATTGGATGCAGATGTCTTTGAGATCTTCCCAATTCTAAGACACACTGTTCTTCAAAATACCTTCTGTTATAGATCTGGGTCAGATCGTCAGTTGATGCCAGTTTGTCTAGTCGTTCCATAAGCTCTCTTTGTTCAGTTATATCATTGAGTACGATTATTTTGCCAATCACACGATTTTTTTTATCATGAATCCGGGTTACAACTATATTGTAACAATAGAGATGTTCTTCGGCTTGCTTGAATAATAACTTACTGCCATGCTTATCGTCGTTTAACATAGCTTTGATCAATTCAGGATAATTACTGAATGCTGCTAGACCATTGGCTGTTCCTTTTTCTAGACCCACTAATTCTTGAATAATATCTTTTGCTGCTTTATTAAAATTAATAATGTTATATTCCGAGTCTAGAATGATCACACCGTCTTTCATAGACTCAAAAACTTTCTCCAATGCAATTGGAATTAACTGTAAAAACTTAAATTTAAAGATCGCCCAAAAAAAGAAGAGTCCTGATAGAGTAAAACCAAACGGGCTTAGGTTCATAGGATATCCAAAGCCTTTTAACAAGTATGATATATGCAAAATCCATGGAATGATTGACCCTACAACCATCAATAGGATCTGTCTGCGAATTATCGGTACTGACTTTGCATACATCACACCGTACAAAACAACCCCTAGGATCATCGCAATATTTCCGTAAGCGATGATAACCCAATACCACGCTCCAGTATTTGTAGTAACGACAGGAAAAAGCAGATTATAATCAATCTTTATTTCACGGTAAATTAGATGATGAAAATCATTTGTGAATTGAAGAATAACCGATGTTATGGCAAGAAGAAAGAATAACGAGAAAATCCACTTTTTGATCAGTTTCCAACTACCAGTATAATCAAATGCCAGCGTCAACCAGAAAACCATAATGAACGGGATTCCGATATATTGAAACTTTATCCAAAAAACAACATGATCAACATGGGTGCTTATAATCTCAAATGCATATCCAAAAGTACATATAGCAGCCGCCAACATCCCCATGGAAAAACTGGCTGCCGACGCAACCTTCCTCCTTTGCCAAGCATAATTAGCAATCCATAATAGGACAAAAGTATCAACAATTAATATAATCGAAAACAAATGGTTCAATTCCAACGCCAACACCACGCTTTAATTATGTTGGATATCATAACTTTACCACTTAATTAATTTATCGTCCATTATGAAGAAGTAGTTTACTGGTTTCACTTAAATTTGAATGTCTTTAGGAATTATCATACGTTACCAGCTTAGATCTTATTGGCAGTTCAATTAATATCCCTACCAATCACCTGCTTTATATGATATTCTAAACTGGAAGAAGCAAACGATAACCCAACTAAAATGAAAGTTGTCGGGTGATATAAATGAACATAACTCTTCGCTTGTTATCTATAGTAGCTATTCTAGCTTTATTATTCACCACCAACCCACCGATTACTGCTGAGAATTCAGTTAGACCAGAAGTTAGGGCATTATGGGTTGATGCTTTTCGCGATGGATTCAAAACACCGGAGCAGGTCGACCGGCTTCTTTACGATGCAAAACACGCCAACATTAATACATTAATCGTACAAGTACGCCGGCGCGGTGATTCCTACTATAATAATAGTCTTGAGCCACGTACAGAAGATCCCGATTTAACGCCGGGATTCGATGCTCTACAGGACTTAATCGATAAAGCGCGTACTTTAAATATCGAGATCCACGCCTGGTTAAACACCTTAGTGGCCTGGAATAATTCAATACCGCCTCGAGATCCAAATCATGTCTGGAATCTTCACGGACCAAAAGCGGAAGGTCGCGCAGACTGGGTCTCTTATTATCGTGCCTACAATAATAACGACAATAGTTGGTTAACTGAATTAAAACAATCATTCTATTTGGATCCAGGTCATCCGGATGTAGTGGATTATACCACCGATGTTTATCTTCATGTAGTAAAACACTATGATGTTGATGGAGTACACTTGGATTATTCTAGGTATGCAGACCGAAGCTGGGGTTACAATCCCACCAGTGTTGCCCGTTATAATTCACAATATGGAACAACCGGTTTACCTGATCCAGCGGATCCTCAATGGTCCCAATGGCGACGAGAACAGACTGCAAATTTAGTTAGGAAGATTTATCTTAAGGCAATAGCCATAAAACCTAATATAAAGGTCTCATCTGCTGTAATCACCTGGGGTGACGGCCCGGCCACCGAAGATGACTGGATAAACTCCCGTGCATATACCCAAGTCTATCAAGATTGGCGCAGTTGGTTACAAGAAGGTATCATTGATATGGTTATGCCGATGAATTATTTCCCTGAATGGAAATCAACACACCGTCTTTGGTATAACCGTTGGATCGAGTGGGAAAAAGATTACCAATACGGTCGTCATATTGTCATTGGTCCAGGCTTACTCTCCCAATATATCGAAGATTCTTTAGAACAGATAAGAAGAGCTCAGTCCCCATCCGTACAAGGTAACTATGCGGCGGGTATATGCTTGTTTTCATATGGAGCCAGTCACCTTTATAGTTGTGATGATTATAAAGAATCAGGCTCGGTTAAGAGCTTCCCGCGTCAACCATACTCTTATATGCCGGAGACCAACAGATGGCTCTATCCTCTCTTAGCTAAGGAAGGCGGATATACAGACCCACTATTAAAGAAATTCATCAAAACTAAACCAGTATTTCCTTCGCCCGCAAGAATCCCCGATATGCCATGGAAATCAACTCCCGCTACTGGCTCTTTGATGGGAACGGTCGTTGATTCTATGGGAATACCAACTGACAACGCTAAAGTGATCATCACAAGCTTCCTAGAAGCAGCACAAAGCAGCTCAGAAACGTTTATGCGGACTGCGTACACCGATGGAAGCGGTTGGTTTGGTTTGACCAATTTACCGCCTGGCTTCTATCAAGTATCTGTGGATAAGGAAGATTTAACTGTAACAAAAAATCGCCTAGTAATCATAAAAGCAGGACAAGTTGAAGAGACTCATCTAAAAGGAGCACAAGAAGATACCCAGTAACTAACTACTTGCGCTGGTGTAATTACGAACGGCGCATCTCCAAAATAGCCTTGTCAATCCCAACAGCAGGAACGGCGCCAAGATACCCCATATGATGTAAATGTTATCCATCTTCCCTAGGACAAAGAGGGAAGGGAAATTTGTGACAACAAATATAGGTAACACAAATACTCCGATTCGCTGAATGACCCGGCTGTACACGGTCATCGGCACATTGTTAAAATCCCAAAAGGAGTCAGTCACCTCAGAGATTGCGCTGGTATTTATGAACCAGAATGAAAAAATCTGGGGCAGTAAAAAGATAGAGTATCCAACCAATGCTCCACCAAGCAAAAATCCCACAAACCCAATTCCATTAACCAGATTAACTGGAATTCCCATTCTACTCCAACCAACAGCGACCATAATCGCTCCCCCCAGGAGATCGATGGCCATAATCCCCACATCAGAACGGCGCAATGTTAAGAGAAATTGCAAGGATACGGGCTTTGTGATTAATAGATCTAATGAACCGCTTTGAATATGTCCACGTAACTCATAGAAATTCATCATAAATAATCCAGCATAAAACCCGGTAATTATGACAAATGTCCCGATGAAAAGTAGTATGGCGTCTGGTGAAAGGCCGTTTATTTCTCGACCGGAACGGTACACAACAACAATATAGAGAATTTTTGCAAATAGATAACCTATCTCCATTAAAATCCCTGTTATAAAATTTGCCCTATACTCCATCTGGGCAATAAGTGAGTTCTTCAGAAACAGCCAGTAGATATAGGCGTGTTTTTTAATTTCATACAAAATACTTAAAACGATTTGTTTCATATCTTTATCCTCCGACAGCAACATACTGTTTATTACCGACAGCCCAAAGCAGTTTGGATAAGAACGTAAACACAATAATCCAACCTATTTGCAGAAGTATCCCGTGATATTCACCGCTAGGATTAAGTCGTCCGTTTATTAGTTCCACTGGAAAGTTTATCGTGTATTTAAACGGTAGATAACTTAAGACATTAGATACGTTCTTACCAAGAATATCAATGGGGAAAATCCCTCCGCTCAACATGATAATAATAATCCTAATTGCTTCAAATAAGAAACCGATCTCGAATAACCAAAAAGCAATTGTGGATACGGAAAAAAAGATCATGAAGTTGAGAATGAATGCAAAAAATAGTGAGATTAGAAACAGCCCAACTCGATAAAAAGTTAACGAAAACTCGAAGCGCAGGATAAGCAAGAATATAACACCAACAATTATCATTAGTATTAGTAAAGTTTGAATCAGCTTTTGACCAATAAAACAAGACAGTCGATAAGTGAAGTAATTCACCGGCTTGATAAGGTATTTATTTAAACCGCCGTTTTTTATATCATCGTTGATCTCATACTCAAATCCAGTACGAATAAGCCTGGATATGATACTTGCCATTACAGTATAAGCTATGATCTGGAAATACGTGTAACCATTGATAATCTGAGTTGTATCTCCCTTATATATGGATGTCCAAAGGAAGTACTGAATAAAAACGGGAAACGCCGCGCTAACCATACTTAATAAAAAATTAGCCCGATACTCCATGGCGTTTTGGATCCCTAACAAGAAAGCTTGATAGTACTTACGCATCGTTAATTCCCTTCCTTACACAAAACATAAAGTTCATCATCTCCGGTAAAGCGCAGCAATGCCATCCTCAAGCGGTACATCTTCAATATTATAATCAATTACCGGCAATGTCTCCAATATGGCAGCAGACTGCTTTCGTACATCCGATTTATCAAGGGCAATGGTAGCGCAGATGCCCTCAAACTCTTTAACATCTCCAAAGCCCACAAGCTTCGCAGGAGCAATTTCTTCCGAGAAACGCAAACGAAGGATCTTTTTTGAACTAAAGATGTCATTGATTTGACTTAATTGTCCGTCAAATACAATATTACCCTGGTTAATAAAGATGGTTCGCTTACAAAGCTCTTGAATATCGATTAAATAATGACTCGTGAGCACAACAGTAGTTTTTGTTTGTTGGTTATAATACTTTAGGAACTGACGGATTTTTTGCTGGGAGATTAAGTCCAAACCAATTGTCGGTTCATCTAGAAAAATGACCTTTGGCCGGTGAATCAATGCTGCAATCAACTCCATTTTCATCCGCTCTCCAAGGGATAGCCGGCGAACCTGGACTTTTAATAGCTCTTTTACTTCAAGCATCGCAGCTAATTCTTCCAAGAATGAGAAGTATTCAGCATCTGGAATCTCATACATACATTTGTTTAGGTAAAGCGATTCATTAGCGGGCAAATCCCACCACAATTGGTTTTTTTGCCCCATAACTATTGAAAACTGCATTTTAAACCCCTTTTTTCGCTCCCAAGGAATATAACTAAGCACCCGTGCTTGACCACTTGTGGGAAAGAGAATTCCAGAGAGCATCTTGAGGGTTGTCGTCTTCCCTGCGCCATTCGGTCCAAGAAACCCTACCATCTCCCCTTCTTCAATCGAAAAAGAGATCTCACTTACAGCTTCTTTGACTAATTTTTTGCGTCGTAATAGGTTTTTGAAAGAATTTTTTATCCCTAATTCCTTCTCATAATAGGTGAATTGTTTGGAGAGACAATCGACTTCAATAATAGACATTTGCATCATTCCTAGCTTATTTTTAGATTTAGGCGATCTGATAACTCGCTTAATAAAATAATAGTTCTTTTTAGCTTAACAGTCTTATGATAATTTGTCGTTTTTTTGCTTTATGTTGCTAATTTGGATTATTAAGGATGACCGACATAACTCTTGGCAAGTCTTTAATCAAACATAAGACCATAAAAAGAAATAATTGTCACTACAAAGCCCACCCCGCTTTCCAAAGAAATTCGGAAGAAATCACTCTTTATGGGTATACTTTGTATGTAATATTAATAGCGCCTTTTGGGTGCCTATCGCATACTTTGGATATTTGCGTTTTTTAGATTTAACGCAAACATCATTATTACGAAAAGTTGGAACTCCGTAGTTATATAATAAAAAAGCACCAAAGGATGATTATCTATGATTGAAACTAAATTCGCCAATCGCTTGATCCACGAGACCAGTCCTTACCTGAAGCAACACGCTCACAACCCAGTGGACTGGCACCCATGGGGCGATGAGGCTTTTGCTAAAGCCAAGATCGAAGATAAACCTATTCTTCTATCCGTCGGCTATTCCGCATGTCATTGGTGTCACGTAATGGAACGAGAGTCCTTTGAAGACGAAGATACGGCACAAGTCATGAATGCCTATTTTATCTCGGTCAAAGTAGACCGGGAGGAACGACCCGATATTGATCAAATTTATCAGTCTGCTGTCCAAGCCATGGGTGTCAATGGTGGATGGCCGTTAACTGTCTTTTTGACACCTGAAGGAAAACCGTTTTATGGCGGCACCTACTATCCACCAGAGCCGATGTATGGCCGACCCAGCTTTCTCCAGGTACTATCCGCCATCACTGATTCCTGGACCGAAAAACGCGAAGAGCTTAGAAAGCATGGAGATCTACTAACCGAAACACTCAAGCCAAAGTCCACGCAACCCAAGACCGATAAGAACCATCCTCCTTCTTCAGAAGTTATTTCTTCGTCAATAACCACCATGATCCGCCGAACTGACCGGAAACACGGTGGATTCGGACACGCACCAAAGTTTCCTAACACCAGCGATCTTATGGTTATGCTTTTTGACACTCGTTCACAAACCCAATTTGACTCCAAAGAATTGGCCTTATTTACCCTTAGACAGATGGCACTGGGGGGAATCTACGATCAACTAGGTGGTGGATTCCATCGTTATTCCACTGACGATCGTTGGTTAGTGCCCCATTTTGAAAAAATGCTCTATGATAACGCTCAGCTACTAGAGGCTTATACTGTGGCTTTCCAGATTACTAAAGATGGATTCTACGAGAATATCGTTCGGGAGACAGCAGAATATGTGATACGGGAGATGACTTCGCCGGATGGCGCATTTTTTGCTACCCAAGATGCAGACAGTGAAGGTGTTGAGGGTAAATTTTTCGTATGGTCCTATGATGAAATACAAAAGCTTTTACCGGAGGATCTCTTTTTACTGATCAAGGACTATTTCCAACTGACCAAGCATGGTAATTTTGAAGGACAAAATATTTTTCACAGGCAAGAAGTACTTGAGACACTATCTAAACGCCTGGAACAACCAGTTTGTGAACTTGTCAATAAATTAAATCAAGCTAAAAAAATACTCTTCTCTGCCAGAGAAGAGAGAGTTAAACCATTCAGAGATGAAAAGATTATTTTAGGCTGGAATGGACTGATGATCTCCGGTCTAGCCCGAGCAGGTCAAGCACTAAATGAACCTAAATTCATAAATACAGCGGTAAGTGCTGCTAAATTCATACTTGCCCAGATGAGACAGGATTTTAGCCACCTTCTACGTATTCACAAGGACGATCAATCCAAAATCCCGGCGTTTCTCGAAGATTATGCCCACTTCGTTCGTGGACTAATTGACCTTTATGAGAGTACTTTCGAACCCGCTTGGCTTTCAGAAGCTTTGACATTTACAAAAACCGTATTATCCGAGTTTAAACTAGAGGATAATCGTTTTTGTCAAACCAGCCGCTATGGAGAACCTTTAATCACCGCACCAGTTTCTGGTTTTGATCAAGCTATTCCCAGCGCAGCGGCGATCCACTGTCAAAACCTTCTTCGACTTCATACTTTAACTGGGCGGGAAGCTCTCCACGATGAAGCAGGCAAAACTTTGGCAGCCTATAGCGAAGAGATCTCAACTTATCCAATGGGCTATGGCTCTTTTCTTCAAGCTTTGCAGATGTTTTATCAACCCCCGATCGAATTTATCGTAATCGGCTATGATCTTGACAAAGACCACCTGTTTTCCCGGATTCATCAGGCGTTTTTCCCCTACCGAATTGTCGTCGGACGGCGTATGGACGAGGACAAAGTTGAAGACCGGCTTGATGCGGACTTATTGATTGACAGGCCTGCTATCGGAGGAAAGACTACCGTCTATGCATGCAAAGAGTTTTCCTGCCGTCCGCCTGTAACAGATGTAAAGGCACTGGCATCTCTACTAACGGAACTGTCATAAAACGGCTAACTTACTTACTTATACTCCATTCATGAATAACTCTTACCGCTTCATCCTTTCCCGTGTAACGAACAGTCCCTCCAGGCAATGAATTAAGAAATTCTCTCCCGTACCCCTTACGCACCAAACGAGGATCCAGTACTATTACAGCTCCATGATCATCTTTGGAACGAATTAGCCGACCAAACCCCTGCTTGAACCGTATTACTGCCTGTGGAAGACTAAGCTGATTAAAGCCATCGGCGCCTGCTTGACGCAAAGCTTCCAAGCGGGCTTCTTGGACAGGTTCGGATGGGACGCGAAAAGGAAGACGCGTCAAAATAACACAAGACAACTGCTCTCCCTGAATATCAACACCTTCCCAAAAACTATCCATGCCAAATAGGACCGGGGCTTTTGCTGATTTAAACTGTTGAATTAAGATATGACGCGGAGTTTGATCTTGGCAAAACACGGTCATTCCTGCCGATTTTAGCTTTTGTGCGGTCCTTTCAAAAACCTCGTTCATTTGCTGTCGGTTTGTAAAGAGGATAAAAGCGCGCCCACCAGTCTCATTAAGTATCGTAGGAATAAGCTTTGTAGTTTCCGTTATAAACGTAGGTCTATCTGGATCTGGAAGATCGTTTATCGCCAAGACTAGAGCTTGATTAGAATAATTAAAAGTCGGCGGCAAGGCGACTTCTTTGCGTAGTGTGGGATGAACACGGTCGATTCCCATATTATTCCGAAAGTAAGCGAATTTGCCTCCTACCGTTAAGGTGGCAGAGGTAAAGACAGCTCCATGGATATTTGATAAGAATGCCTGATGAAAAAGGGGCCCGATCTCTAACGGTACACGATGTAAAGAAATGTTGCGTTCACGGTCAACCGCGATCCAATGAACGGTGTCTTGCTCCTCACCTTGGAGCAACAAGGGTATCTCCTGTATTAATTGAGCCAATTCCCGACCGGTTTCTGCTAAAAATATCGCATCCTCCCCACCCGGTTCATCCTCCTCCAACGCATCCACCAGCAAAGAAAAGACCTTCTGCGTATTATTTAAGGAATCCATTAGTTGATCTAGATCCGATTTTATGGATGGTACAAAAGATTCCAATTGTTCCTTAAATCTTACCGTTTTCCCAACTTCAAACTGCTCTCCGTCATTGGAAAAATGCTCTTTTACTCTCTGGAAAAACTCTTTTCCTTCATATTCAAGTTTAACAACGACTGGAATGACGTCATTTGTGAGAATAGAAAGTATTTGGCCAAGACTAGCTAAATTTTTCGCTCGGTCAAGTAACCTCTCTCGAAGTCCAGGAAGCCAACCAGACTTACGCCGGCCATCATGGCGCATTAATCTCTCAAGCCGTTGGGTGAAATGTTGTTCATCCCAATGTATTCCCAAATAGTTGGAGGCGATCTCCTCTAGATGATGTGCCTCATCATGTGCTGCATTTTGCGCCAGGCCAGCCCCA